>ERZ809074.37-NODE-37-length-191081-cov-21.728377_pt1 | contig 191081 bp, 149 predicted proteins | sample MGYA00520795_ERZ809074 | MGnify/ENA primary metagenome ERZ809074 (study PRJEB31570, sample SAMEA3212989) | Homo sapiens | biome: human-gut; feature: human gut; material: fecal | place: Sweden | collected 2011 ... | reverse complement strand
GCGACGCAGGCAAGTTCAAGATGCAGCTTGTCAGCATGGGACGGTATTTCAAAAAATGGGGCTGCGGGAAAGGCAAGGTTTGATACCAGCATTGCAAAACAAATGAAAATTGTGCAACCACCCGTTTTTGCGGGTGGTTGTAGTTTTTTTGCGCGGCTATTGTGACATTTCCTGCCGTGCGGCCGTTTAGTGGGTACAAGGCCTTGAATCAGAAAGGAAGAATCACAACGCCATGGAGGATAACAGAATCATAGATGCCCTGCTGGCAGAACCCGAAACGGGGCTGCAGTTGTTGCTGACACAGTACGGCGGGCTGATCCATACCGTCATTTGCCGTATTCTGCCCAACAACCCGCAGGATGCCGAGGAGTGCGCCGCCGATGTTCTGGTGGCAGCATGGAAACACGCAGCCGAATTTAAGCAGCAAAACCGTCTGCTGCGTGCCTGGCTGTGCGTGACGGCGCGCAATGCAGCCATCGACCGTTGGCGGGCGCTGCGGCCCCGACAACAGGAATGTGAGCTGAACGACGAACTGGCGCAGGACTGGATGACCGAGCGCCGCTCCACCGAGGCGGAGGAACTGATTGCCCAACTGCTGACCGAACTGCCGGAACCGGACAGGGAGATATTTTTCCGCCGCTATTATTACAGGGAGTCCTGCCGCGAAATCGGCCGCAGGCTGAACATGCAGGAACATACCGTCAATGTCCGACTTTCCCGCGGGCGCGAAAAGCTGCGCAAACAGTTTGCCGCGCTGCGCAATACTTATTAAGAGGGGGTTGCAGCTTATGCGTAACTATACAGAAAACGCTGATTCCCTGTTGGAACAGTATCCCACAAAAACCGTGCCGCTGAGCAAGCAGGAAGAAAAGCGCATCTATGACATGGCGCTGAAAAAAATAGAGAAGGAGGGCAGCTATACGCCGCCTAAGCTGAAAAAGCACCGCCGTGTACCCGTGTGCGTGGCCGCTGCCGTGGCTGCCACCTGCGTGCTCTCGGCAGGCATTGCCGCAGCGCCGTATATCAAGGAACTGGCCGGCGGAAAAATCGGCTTTTTCACCGATGCCAAATCACAGGCGCAGGTGCAAAACGTGCTGGACGCCCCGCGCGGTGAGTATGGCGGGCAGCAGTCCGACACCGAAGCCCACAACACCGAAATCGGTCAGACGCAGACGCTGGACGGCGTCAACTACACGCTGGATAAGGTGTCCATGGACGCCGCCACGCTGGATTGCTTCTTTACCGTAAGCGGTGAGAATGTGGTGTCGAAATTTCTGGACGCCGACAGCATCTACCCCGAATGGGAACAGCTCAGCAGCAATACGCCATGGATGGCAGCGCAAATCAACGGCGGCGAGGAAATCTACACGATGCAAAGTGATTTCTACCGGCAGGGTGACGATACCTTCCGGCTGTGGCTGCACTACCAGCTGCCGGAGGAACCGCAGGGCGATACCGTTATGCTGCGCCTGCTCGATTCCCACGCTGCTGCGGGCGAACCGGGACTTAGCTACACAATGGAGCTGAACGGCGAGCAGGTGCGTGCCGGGGCGCGCCGCGTTGCGCCGACGGTGCTGGATTTCGGCATTGCCGATGCCCTGCTGGGCGATAACCCCATCACGCTGGACAGCCTGTGCTTCGGCACCGGCAGCGGCAGCCTTGCGGTGCATTCCGAGGCGGATGAAAAATTTGCCGAAACGCATCCCAATGGTGTGGCAAGCGAGGATGAGGAAAAGAAGCTGCGCGGTGAGGATGCGGACAACCCTGTGATCTTCAACGGCGGAATGATCCTGACCGACGATACGGGGCGGGAACTGCTGCCCAGCTCCCCCGACGGCGTATCCGGCGGTGCTGTTGCCTATACCGTGCCGGCCGAAAATGCCCAAAGCATCACCTTTACCCCCGTGTACCACAGCGGTGTGTACGAATACGAGGAGCGCACCGTGACCGTGGACGAAATGCAGCAGGGCGTGAAAATTGCCACCAGCGATGCGGGCGGCTACACCCTGCAGAACTTTGCCGTGCAGGGGCGGGCACTGACGTGGCAGATGGTACCCTACGGCTATGCGCAGAGCTGTGAGCTGACGCCGCAGGACGAGGAATATATCGACACGAACACCAATTCCTATGCCATGCGCAGCAGCACCGTGGACCCGACCACCGGCATCATCAGCTGCCGCATCGACTACTACACCGCAGACCCCGCGCAGGTAGCAAAAATCAGCGAGTTCCGGTATCTGTTCGGCAGCGGATACCATGCGGACGAAAGCCGTGCTGTCACGCTGCCGTTGCAATAAAAAAAGTCGCCCTTGACAAACCTGTTGGTAGTGTGGTACAGTAACACTATGCAAGGCCGCCGACCGACGGAATAGCGTGGGGTTTACCACGGGGGACGCGGCATAACAGCTTGCTTTTTAAGCCGACCGTCTGGGCTGCATACACTGGTGTATGGTGTGTGCAGCCCATTTTTGTTTAACATGGAGGTATCGTTATGCTGAGCGACATCGAAATTGCACAGGCCGCCGAAATGAAGCCCATCACGGAGATTGCGGGCAAGCTGGGCCTGCAGGGCGAGGACATCATCCCTTACGGCCATTATAAGGCCAAGCTCAACCATAAGCTGGCCAAAAGCGATAAACCCGAGGGCAAGCTGATTCTGGTCACCGCCATCAGCCCCACGCCCGCGGGCGAAGGCAAGACCACGACGAGCGTCGGTCTGGCGGATGCCATGAACGCGCTGGGCAAAAAAACGATGCTCTGCCTGCGTGAGCCGTCGCTCGGCCCCGTGTTCGGCATCAAGGGCGGCGCTGCCGGCGGCGGCTATGCTCAGGTCGTGCCGATGGAGGACATCAACCTGCACTTTACCGGCGACATTCACGCCATCGGCGCGGCCAACAACCTGCTGGCTGCCATGATCGACAACTCGATCCAGCAGGGCAACCCGCTGAACATTGACCCCCGCCGCATCACCTGGAAGCGCTGCATGGACATGAATGACCGCCAGCTGCGGTTCATCGTGGACGGCCTCGGCGGCAAGGTCAACGGCACCCCGCGTGAGGACGGCTTTGACATCACCGTTGCCAGCGAGGTCATGGCGGTGTTCTGCCTGGCCACCGATCTGGAGGACTTAAAGGCCCGCCTGTCCCGCATCGTCTGCGCCTACACCTACGACGGCCAGCCCGTCACCGCCGGGCAGATCGGCGCAGCGGGCGCGATGACCGCACTTTTGAAGGATGCGCTCGACCCGAATCTTGTCCAGACGCTGGAGCACAACCCCGCCATCATCCACGGCGGTCCGTTCGCCAACATTGCCCACGGCTGCAACAGTGCCATTGCCACCAGGCTGAGCCTCAAGCTGGCCGACTACGTTGTGACCGAGGCCGGCTTCGGCGCGGATCTGGGCGCGGAGAAGTTCCTTGACATCAAGTGCCGCTATGCCGGGCTGCACCCCGCCGCCGTTGTGCTGGTGGCCACGGTGCGCGCGCTCAAGTCTCACGGCGGCGTGGCCAAGCCCGATCTGGGCAAGCCCAACGCCGAGGCCGTGCGTGCGGGCAGCATGAACCTGGCCCGCCACATTGAGAACCTGCAGGGCTTTGGTCTGCCGGTCTGCGTTGCCATCAACGCCTTCCCCACCGACACTGCGGAGGAGATGGATGTCATTTATGACGTCTGCAGCAAGGCCGGTGTGCCCTGCGCCCTGAGCGAGGTCTTTGCCAAGGGCGGCGAGGGCGGCAAAGCGCTGGCCGAGACCGTGCTGTCCATCCTGGACGACAGCGCCGAGGTGCAGTACACCTATGAGCTGGACGCGCCGCTGACGGATAAGATCGAGGCCGTCGCCACGAAGATCTACCGCGCAGGTCGCGTAAGCTACACCGCCGCCGCAAAAAAGACGCTGGACGAGCTGACCGCGCTGGGTTATGGCAAGCTGCCGGTCTGCATTGCCAAAACGCAGTATTCCTTCAGCGACAACGCCAAGCTGACGGGTGCGCCCGAGGGCCACACGCTGAATGTGCGCGAGGTGCGTTTGAGCGCCGGTGCGGGCTTTGTGGTCGTTGTCTGCGGCAGCATCATGACGATGCCCGGCCTGCCCAAGCACCCCGCCGCCATGGACATTGACGTGGATGTACACGGGAAGATCACGGGTCTGTTCTGATTGGTAAAATTTTGGTAAAATCGTAGAATAAAGAATCCCCCTTTTGGGAGGCTTTAGGGGCCGATGCTTGCATCGGCCCGCGGGCGGACGACGAGCATCCGCCCCTACAGAGTTCCCGGAAGGGGGATTTTTATGAATAGTTATCACACAGGCTTACATATTTTCGCCGTTCGCACCAATGGTCCCGGCATACCATGCGGCGCTGTCCCCGGGGGCAGGTCGGCGTTATTCCGCCATGTCTCCCGCTTTTGCTTCCGGGGTCTCTGCGGCCTTCTGCTCCATGTCCGGGGCAATTTCGCCGCCGGGCATCTTGTGGCCGAAGGACGGCACAAAGAAATACTTGCGGATGATGAAGATCAGTGCGATGGCCACCACGCTGACCAGGTTCTGCACGGCGTCCTCATGGCCGACGATCATGTGGCGGGCAATGGCGTAGAGCAGCACCTCCAGCACGCTGCCGGGGCTGTGCTTGGCCAGCATCTTGATAAACTCGATGCCGATAACGATGTCCAGCGCACGTTCCAAAAAGGTGCGGATCTCCAGGCTGTCGGCATCGGTCAGCAGACCGGGCATCAGTTCCACCAGCGGGACAATGCTCATGAGCAGAGCCGCCAGCACAATGCCGGAGAGCACGACTTCGAGGATGCCCGCAGCCTCGGCGATCTGGTCGCGGAAGATGCGCTTGAACCATTCCTCCCTGCCGTGCAGGGCGTGATTTGTCAGGCGTCGTTTGGGTGCAATCATACAAAGCTCCTTGTTTATGTATTTTTTCTATTTTATCATATTTTTGTGTCCTGTACCAGCAAAATTTTACAGGCCGTTTTAAAGTATGACAACTACCCTCCAAGACCTATCAAAAACGACAAAAAGCGACGGTCAAAACCCTTTTGCACCGTTTTTTGGCTGAAATGTCCGCCGGGCGCTTGCATTTTTTTTGCCCAGCGTTTACACTACAAGTACAGGGCACATCTTACTTTTATTAAAGGGGGATCTTCCGTGGCAAACGCAATGCAGCGTATTGGCTTCTTCGCGGGTGTTCTGTACCATCATACCCTTTTTACGTCGACACCACAGCGCAGTGTATCCTGATGCGGAGCACTGCGCTGTTTGCTTTGTAAGGGAGGTTTCAAAACGTATGAAAAAAGTTGCGATCATCATGGGCTCGGACAGTGACTGGCCGGTGGTCAAGGGTGCCTGCACGGTGCTGAAGGATTTCGGCGTGCCGTATGAGGCGCACATTCTTTCGGCCCACCGCACACCGGAGGCCGCCGCCGCGTTCGCCAGGAGCGCCCGTGCCGAGGGCTACGGCGTCATTCTCTGCGCTGCCGGCATGGCCGCGCACCTGGCCGGTGCCTTTGCCGCCAACACCACCCTGCCCGTTGTGGGCATCCCGATGAAGGGCGGCGCCATGGACGGTCTGGACGCCCTGCTGGCCACTGTGCAGATGCCCAGCGGCTTTCCCGTGGCTACCGTAGCGCTGAACGGCGCGAAGAACGCCGCGTATCTGGCTGTGGCGATTCTGGCCGTCGCCGACGACGAGCTGGCCGCGAAGCTTGACAGTTTCCGCGCCGACACCGCCGCCGCGATTGCCAGGAAGGACGCCGCCATTGCCGCCGAAGCCGCAGCACTGTAAAAGAGCCTTCCCCCCAAGGGGGGAAGCCAAAGACAGGTACACATACATACTTTACTATATTATACTATAAAAAGGAGCGTTTCTCATGAATTACGAAGTTAAAGAGCAGCTGTACGAAGGCAAGGCCAAGCAGGTTTTCGCTACCAACGATCCCGAGATCGTCATGGTCCACTATAAGGATGACGCCACTGCCGGTGACGGTGAGAAGAAGGGCACCATTCGCGACAAGGGCATTGTCAACAACAAGCTGTCCAACGCTCTGATGCAGAAGCTCGAGAAGGAGGGCATCCCCACCCATTACGTGCAGGAGGTCAATGACCGCGACACCTTTGTGAAGAAGGTCGAGATCGTGCCTCTGGAGGTCATCGTCCGCAACGTTGCAGCCGGTCACTTCAGCCTGCGCATGGGCGTGCCCGAGGGCAAGGTCTTTAAGACCCCCATCCTCGAGTACAGCTACAAGAACGACGATCTGCACGACCCGTTCATCAACCACTACTACGCCCTGGCCCTCGACCTGGCTACCCAGGAGGAGCTGGACACCATCGCGAAGTATGCCTTCAAGGTCAACGAGGTACTGAAGAAGATCATGCTGGACGCCAACATCCGTCTGGTGGACTTTAAGCTCGAGTTTGGCCGCCTGTCCGACGGCACGATCATCCTGGCCGACGAGATCAGCCCCGACACCTGCCGTTTCTGGGACGCCACCACCGGCGCACATCTGGACAAGGATCTGTTCCGCCGCAACATGGGCGGCGAAGCCGACGCTTACCAGGAAGTCATGAAGCGCCTGCTGGGCTGATTGCACCCGCATAATTTACCGTGCGCTTTCCCGTAGGGGCGCATTCCATATACGCCCGCAAGAGGCAGCCGACCCACGGGCGGATATAGGATTCGCCCCTACGGCTTTACCATTCCGACAATTGGAGCAAATAAATGAGCGAAATTTCCCAATACACCGAGTCCCTGCACGAGGAGTGCGGCGTGTTCGGTATGTATGACAAGACCGGCGAGACCGATATGGTCAGCGCCGTCTACAGTGCGCTGTACGCCCTGCAGCACCGCGGCCAGGAGAGCTGCGGCATTGCGCTGAACGTCGACGGCGTGCTGTCCGGCTACCGCGATCTGGGCCTTGTCAGCGAGGTCTTTACCAAGCGCGTGCTGGAGGAGCTGCCCCGCGGCGCAAAGATGGCTACCGGCCATGTCCGCTATGCCACGGCGGGCCAGCGCAGCCGTTCCAACGCGCAGCCGATGGTTCTGCATCACTGCAAGGGCGCTATGGCGGTCTGCCACAACGGCAACCTTGTCAACGCGCCGAAGCTGCGCCGCAAGCTCGAGATGAGCGGCTCGATCTTTCACGGCACGTCGGACACCGAGGTCATCGCCTATCTGCTGACCCAGAACCGTCTGCTGACGCCGAACATTGAGATGGCCGTCAGCCGCACGATGGACGACATCGAGGGCGCATACTCCCTCGTCATTATGACCCACACCAAGCTGATCGCGGCGCGCGACCCCAACGGCTTCCGCCCGCTGTGCATCGGCGAGCTGCCCGACGGCAACGGCTATGCCTTTGCCAGCGAGAGCTGTGCGCTGGACGCCGTGGGTGCGAAGTTCGTCCGTGACGTGCGCCCCGGCGAGATCGTTATTGCCGACCGCAACGGTCTGCGCACGATGGAGGACCACTGCGGCGCCGCGCCGCACACGATGTGCGTCTTTGAGTACATCTACTTTGCCCGCCCGGATTCCGTCATCGAGGGCACCTGTGTGCATGAGGCCCGTCTGCAGGCGGGCCGGTTCCTGGCGCAGGAGCATCCCGTGGAGGCCGATGTCGTCATCGGTGCGCCGGACTCCGGTCTGGATGCAGCGCTCGGCTATGCGCAGGAGAGCGGCATCCCCTACGGCGTTGGCTTTATCAAGAACAAATATGTAGGCCGCACCTTCATTCAGGGCAGCCAGGCCCAGCGCGAGAGCAGCGTGCGCATCAAGCTGAACGCCATCACGTCCACGGTCAAGGGCAAGCGCGTTGTGCTGGTCGATGACTCCATCGTCCGCGGCACGACGAGCGCCCGCACCATCCGCCTGCTGCGCGAGGCCGGCGCTGCCGAGGTACACTACCGGATCAGTGCGCCGCCGTTCGCCCACCCGTGCTACTTCGGCACCGACATTCCCGACGAGAAGGACCTGATCGCCACCGGCCATACGGTGGAGGAGATCAACAAGCTGGTGGGTTCTGACACGCTGGGCTATTTGAGCATTGAGCATGTGCAGCAGCTGGCCATCCACAGCAAGTGCGGCTTCTGCACGGGCTGCTTTACCGGCAAATACCCCGTCGCCCCGCCCACCGAGACAATGGACATTGTCTACGACAAGCCGCTGAGCCAGTCTAAGACGAATAAGAAGCTGTAAGGTTCAAAGGCTTCCCCAGAGGGGGAAGCTGTCACCGAAGGTGACTGATGAGGGGCGGCCTTTCCCCGGCCACCCGCTCACGGGATGCAGCGGCAAGCTTACCCCTCATCCGGCCTCGGTCAGGGCCTCGGCCACCTTCCCCCACAGGGGAAGGCATTTCCCCATTCATACGATTTACTCGCAAGGGAGATTATTCTACTATGGAAAAAAGCTATTCTGCCAGCTACGCCGCTGCAGGCGTGGATATTACCGCCGGGTACCGCTCTGTTGAGCTGATGAAGCAATATGTGGCCCGCACGATGACCGAGAGCTGCATCGGCGGTCTGGGCGGCTTCGGCGGCCTGTTTGAGCTGGACTGCACCGGCATGAAGCATCCCGTTCTGATTTCCGGCACTGACGGCGTCGGCACCAAGCTGCGCATCGCCATGCTGCTGGACAAGCATGACACCATCGGCATCGACTGCGTGGCCATGTGCGTCAACGACGTCATCTGCGCCGGTGCCAAGCCGCTGGTTTTCCTCGACTACATCGCCTGCGGCAAGAACATCCCGGAGAAGATCGCCGAGATCGTCAAGGGCGTGGCCGAGGGCTGCGTTCAGGCGGGCTGCTCCCTCGTGGGCGGCGAGACCGCCGAGCACCCCGGCATGATGCCCGAGGATGAGTACGACCTGGCCGGCTTCACCGTCGGCGTCGTGGACAAGGCAAAGATTTTGGACAACTCCACGATGCAGCCGGGCGATGTCATCATCGCACTGCCCTCCACGGGCGTACACTCCAACGGTTTCTCGCTGGTGCGTAAAATTTTTGACATTGACAACAACCCCGATGTGTTGAAAAAGACATTCGACGGCATGGACAAGCCCCTGGGCGAGGCCCTGCTGGCCCCCACGAAGATCTACGTCAAGCCCGTGCTGGCTGTCATGGACGAGATCACGGTCAAGGGCGTGTCCCACATCACCGGCGGCGGCTTCTATGAGAACATTCCCCGCAGCCTGAAGAAGGGCTGTGCGGCCCGCATTGCCAAGGCCGATGTGCGCATCCCTGCCCTGTTCGACGTCATGCAGCGCGAGGGCGGCATCTCTGAGCACGATATGTTCAACACCTTCAACATGGGCGTCGGCATGGTGCTGACCGTCGCGCCCGAGGACGCGGACAAGGCCATTGCCATTCTGAAGGCCCACGGCGAGGACGCCTACCGTCTGGGCACCATCGTCGAGGGCGACGGGGTCGAGCTGGTATGAAGCGTGTAGCGGTACTGGTATCGGGCGGCGGCACGAATTTGCAGGCCCTGCTGGAAAGCGAGCGCCGCGGCGAGAACCCGAACGGCAAAATCGAGCTGGTCGTTGCCAGCAAGCCCGGCGTCTACGCGCTGGAGCGCGCCGCCAATTTCGGTGTAGAATCCGCTGTTGTCAGCCGCAGGGACTACGCTGACAGCGCAGCGTTTGACGCCGCCCTGCTGGACACCCTGCAGAAGCACAGTATTGACGTGGTCGTGCTGGCAGGCTTTTTGAGCGTGCTGGGCGAAAAGGTCATTGCGGCCTACCGCAATAAAATCATCAATGTTCATCCCAGCCTGATCCCCAGCTTCTGCGGCCCCGGCTTCTACGGACTGCGCGTGCACGAGGCCGCGCTGGCCCGCGGCGTGAAGCTGACCGGCGCTACCGTCCACCTTGTAAACGAGGAATGCGACGGCGGGCCCATTCTGCTGCAGAAGGCCGTGGCCGTGGAGCCCGGCGACTCCCCCGAGACGCTGCAGAAGCGCGTCATGGTCGAGGCCGAGTGGCAGCTGCTGCCCAAGGCATTGGCGATGGTGTGCAGTGACGAGGTGTAAAATCGTTTTCCACCACTGCACGGCAGGGAATCCCGTTTCCTGTTTATGCAAAACGAGGTTTAACAATGAAAAAGAATCTGTACAAATATCTTGCCGGGAATGACTACCCCGGGCGCGGCATTGTGCTGGGCAAAAGCCCCGACGGGCAGAAGGCGTTCGTCGCCTACTGGATCATGGGCCGCAGCGCCAACAGCCGCAACCGTGTGTTTGAGCCTATCGACGGCGGCATCCGCACGGTGGCCGCTGACCCGGCCAAGCTCGAGGACCCGCACCTCATCATCTACAACGCTGTGCTGACCCTGCGGGAGACCACCGTGGTCACGAACGGCGACCAGACCGACACGATTGCCCGGTTCATGAACGGCAATCTTTTCCCCGGCTACAGCTTTGAGGCTGCGCTGGCGACCCGCACCTATGAGGACGACGCACCGAACTTTACCCCGCGCATCTCCGGCGTCGTCGATATGCGCCGCGGCGGCTACAAGCTGTCCATCGTCAAGTCCGACGAGGGCAACGCCGAGAGCGTACAGCGCCAGACCTTCGACTACCCGCAGCCTGTGGCCGGTGAGGGACACTTCATCAGCACTTACGTCAAGAACGGTGCTCCGATCCCCAGCTTTACGGGTGAGCCGCTGCGCGTCGCCATCGACACGAACGACGCGGACAAGTTTGCCGACAAGCTGTGGGCGAGCCTGAACGAGGACAACAAGGTCAGCCTGTTTGTCCGCAGCATCGAGCTGGAAACCGGCGAGTACGAGGACATTATCCTGAATAAATACACCGCTGTGGAGGGTTAATATGAACGAATTTCAGCTGAAATACGGCACGAACCCCAACCAGAAGCCCGCCCGCATCTACATGGCGGACGGCAGTGACCTGCCTGTGCAGATTTTGAACGGACGCCCGGGTTACATCAACTTTCTGGATGCGTTCAACTCCTGGCAGCTCGTGCGCGATTTGAAGAAGGCACTCGGCCAGCCCGCTGCCGCCAGCTTCAAGCACGTCTCCCCCGCCGGTGCGGCCATCGGTCTGCCGCTGGATGAGACCCTGCGCGCCATGTACCACATTGCGCCGGAGACCGAGCTTTCCCCGCTGGCCTGCGCCTACGCCCGTGCCCGCGGTGCGGACCGTATGTCCAGCTTCGGCGACTGGATCGCGCTGTCCGATGTCTGCGACCTGAGCACCGCGAAGCTGATTCAGCACGAGGTCTCCGACGGCATCATTGCGCCCGGCTACGACGCCGACGCGCTGGAGGTGCTGAAATCCAAGAAGAAGGGCGGCTACGCCATCGTCCAGATCGACGCCGACTACGAGCCGAAGCCGCTGGAGACCCGCACGGTCTTTGGCGTGACCTTCGAGCAGGGCCGTCAGGACCTGGACATTTCCAATGAGACGATGCTGCAGAACATTGTGACCGAAAACAAGGTCATCAGCGACGAGCAGCGCCGCGACCTCATCATCAGCCTGATCGTGCTGAAATACACCCAGTCCAACAGCGTCTGCTACGTGCAGGACGGCCAGACCATCGGCGTCGGTGCGGGCCAGCAGAGCCGCGTGCACTGCACCCGTCTGGCGGGCCAGAAGGCCGACAACTGGCAGCTGCGCCACATGCCGAAGGTGCTGGACCTGCCGTTCCGCGCTGACATTGCCAAGCCGAACCGCGACAACGCGATCGATGTTTACATCGGCGACACGCCGGAGGACGTCATCGGCGACGATGTCTGGGCCGAGACCTTCACCGAGCAGCCGGCCCCGCTGACCGCCGAGGAAAAGCGCGCCTGGCTGGATGCCGTGACTGGTGTGAGCCTGGGCAGTGATGCCTTCTTCCCGTTCGGCGATAACATCGAGCGCGCGCGCCGCAGCGGCGTGACCGCCATTGTGCAGCCGGGCGGCTCCATCCGCGACGCACAGGTGATCGACACCTGCAACAAGTACGGCATTGCGATGGCGTTCTGCGGCATCCGGCTGTTCCATCATTAAACGCAAAAACAACTCGCCTGCGGCGATTTTTCGTCGCGGGCTGTTGTGCTGTCAAGGAGGACGCTTATGAAAATTCTGGTTGTAGGCGGCGGCGGGCGTGAGCACGCCATCATCCGCGCGCTGAAAAAAAGCCCCCGCTGCTCCGAGATCTGGTGTGCGCCCGGCAACGGCGGCATCAGCTATGACGCCCACTGCAAGGCCATCCCGGCCACCGACGTGGACGCCATGGTCAAATTTGCCAAGGAAGAAGCCTTTGACTATGTCGTCGTCGCCCAGGACGACCCGCTGGCGCTGGGCATGGTCGATGCGCTGGCCGCTGTGGGCATCCCGGCATTCGGTCCCGACAAGGCCGCGGCCCGCATTGAGGCCAGTAAGGTGTTCAGCAAGGACCTGATGAAGAAATACGGCATCCCTACGGCCAAATATGAGACGTTTGACGACCCCGAGAAGGTCATGGACTACATCAAAGCCGAGGGCAAATACCCCGTCGTCATCAAGGCGGACGGTCTGGCGCTGGGCAAGGGCGTGCTGATCTGCCAGAATGAGCAGGAGGCCGCCGACGGCGTCAAGGAGATCATGCTGGACAAAAAATTCGGCGCGTCCGGCAACCATGTGGTCGTCGAGGAGTTTCTGACCGGCCCCGAGGTCAGCGTGCTGTCCTTCTGCGACGGCAAGACCGTCAAGCCGATGGTCTCGAGCATGGACCACAAGCGTGCTCTCGACCACGACGAGGGCCTGAACACCGGCGGCATGGGCACCGTGGCCCCGAACCCCTACTACACGCCCGCAGTCGCCGAGCGCTGCATGCAGGAGATTTTCCTGCCCACGGTTGCGGCCATGCAGGCCGAGGGCTGCCCCTTCAAGGGCTGCCTGTATTTCGGCCTGATGCTGACCCCCGACGGCCCGAAGGTCATCGAGTACAACTGCCGCTTCGGCGACCCCGAGACGCAGGTCGTGCTGCCCCTGCTGGAAAGCGACCTACTGACCGTGATGGAGGCCACAACGAACGGCACGCTGGACAAGACCGATGTCAAATTCAGCGACGGCGCGGCGGCTTGCGTCATCTTAGCCAGCGGCGGCTATCCCCTCGCCTACGAGAAGGGCAAGGAGATCACCGGCCTGACCGCGGGCCAGCTGGACGCCGCCGATGTGACGGTCTACCACGCCGGCACGGCCATCAAGGACGGCAGGCTCGTCACGAACGGCGGGCGCGTGCTGGGCGTGACCGCCACGGCCAACACCCTGCCCGAGGCGCTGAAAAAGGCGTATGCTGCCACGGAGAGCATCCATTTTGACAAGCTGCACAAGCGCAGTGACATTGGGGCAAGAGCGCTGGCAGCGATGCAGTAAAAAGGCTTCCCCATCTGGGGAAGCTGTCACCGAAGGTGACTGATGAGGGCAAACTTCCCGCAGCTTTCCGTCAACGGGATACAGCGGTACACTTTCCCCTCATCCGGCCTCGGACGGGGCCTCGGCCACCTTCCCCCCAGGGGGAAGGCTTTCCGTCCGTCACTTCCTGCAAATCTAACTCTCAGGAGGAAATACAATGGTATATCGCATTTATGTTGAGAAAAAGCCCGGCTTTGACGGCGAGGCACAGGGGCTTCTGCATGAGCTGGTCGATCTGGTCGGCATCCAGAATCTGACCGGTCTGCGCCTTTTGAACCGCTATGACGTCGAGGGCATCGACGCAGTGCTGTTCCAGCAGGCTGTGCCCACCGTGTTCAGTGAGCCGCCTGTTGACGTGACCTACGACAAGCTGCCCGACGCCAAGACCGTTTTTGCTGTCGAGTACCTGCCCGGCCAGTTTGACCAGCGCGCCGACTCTGCCAGCGAGTGCATCCAGCTGCTGAGCCAGGGCGAGCGCCCCGCGGTGCGCTCCGCCCGCGTCTACCTGCTGGACGGCGACCTGACCGACGCCGACCTGGCTGCCATCAAGAAGTACGTCATCAACCCCGTCGAGGCCCGCGAGGCAAGCCTTGACGAGCGCAGCACCCTGAAAATGGAGTTTGCCATCCCGACGGAGGTCGAGACGCTGACCGGCTTCACCGCGCTGGACGACGACGCGCTGGAAGCGTTCCGCAATGAGAAGGGCCTGGCGATGGACCATGCGGACATCGTGTTCTGCCAGAACTACTTCAAATCCGAGCACCGCGACCCGACCATCACCGAGATCCGTCTGATCGACACCTACTGGTCCGACCACTGCCGCCACACGACGTTCGGCACGATCCTGGACGACGTGAAGATCGACGACGAGCTTGTGCAGGCCGCATTTGACCGCTACATGGCACTGCGCGCCGAGACGGGCCGCGACAGGAAGAACCGCACCCTGATGGACTGCGCGACCATCGGTGCCAAGGCGCTGAAGCAGCGCGGCATTCTGAAGAACCTTGACGAGAGCGAGGAGATCAACGCCTGCACCGTCAAGATCAAGTGTGACGTGGACGGTGAGCAGCAGGACTGGCTGTTCCTGTTCAAAAACGAGACCCACAACCACCCCACTGAGATCGAGCCCTTCGGCGGCGCAGCGACCTGCATTGGCGGTGCTATCCGTGACCCGCTGTCCGGACGCAGCTATGTCTATCAGGCCATGCGCGTGACCGGTGCGGCTGACCCGCTGAAGCCTGTTTCCGAGACAATGCCCGGCAAGCTGCCCCAGCGCAAGCTGGTCACGACGGCTGCCGCGGGCTATTCCAGCTACGGCAACCAGATTGGCCTTGCCACCGGTCAGGTCGCAGAGCTGTACCACCCCGGCTACGCCGCCAAGCGCATGGAAATCGGCGCAGTTGTCGGCGCGACGCCTGCCAGCCATGTCCGCCGCGAGGAGCCCGCCCCGGGTGATGTCGTCATCCTGCTGGGCGGACGCACGGGCCGCGACGGTGTCGGCGGTGCCACCGGTTCCTCCAAGGCGCACAAGCTGACAAGCCTTGAGACCTGCGGTGCCGAGGTGCAGAAGGGCAACGCGCCCATCGAGCGCAAGCTGCAGCGCCTGTTCCGCCGCGAGGACGCCTGCCGCCTTATCAAGCGCTGCAACGACTTCGGCGCAGGCGGTGTGTCTGTCGCCATCGGTGAGCTGGCCGACGGCCTGCACATCGACCTGAACAAGGTCACCCGCAAGTACGAGGGTCTGGACGGCACCGAGCTGGCCATTTCGGAGAGCCAGGAGCGCATGGCCGTGGCCGTTGCCGCCGAGGACGCCGAGACCTTTATGAAGTACGCCGCCGAGGAAAACCTTGAGGCGACTATCGTTGCCACCGTCACCGAGGAAAAGCGGATGCGTGAGGTCTGGAACGGCAAGACTATCGTTGACCTCTCCCGCGAGTTCCTGAACTCCAACGGTGCCGAGCGCCACGCTGATGCGCACATCCTGCCGGGCCATGTCTGGCAGCCCCAGTTTGCCGGTGCAACGTTTGAGCAGAAGCTGGAATCCATGGTCAGCGACCTGAACGTCTGCAGCCAAAAGGGCCTGGGCGAGCGGTTCGACTCCACCATCGGCGCAGCCACCGTGCTGATGCCCTATGGCGGCAAGTACCAGCTGACCCCGACGATGGCCATGGCCGCCAAGCTGCCCGTGGACGGCGAGACGACGACCTGCTCCGGCATGGCGTGGGGCTTCAACCCCTACCTGACCGAGGCTGACCCCTACCGCGGCGCGTATATGGCCGTGGTCGAGAGCGTGACCAAGCTGGTCTGCGCGGGCTTCCACCACGAGGATATGTACCTGACGTTCCAGGAATATTTTGAGCATATGAACGATAAGCCCGAGCGCTGGGGCAAGCCGCTGGCCGCCCTGCTCGGTGCGCTGGATGCCCAGATGGGTCTGGGCATTGCGTCCATCGGCGGCAAGGACTCGATGTCCGGCAGCTTTGAGGGACTGGACGTGCCCCCGACGCTCGTCAGCTTTGCGACGGCCATCGGCAACACCCGCGACGTGCAGAGCCCCGAGTTCAAGAAGGCCAACAGCTCCGTTGTCATCCTGCGCCCCAACTACAAGAACGGTCTGCCCGAGATCGGCAGCCTGATTTCCATTTACAAGACCGTCGAGCAGATGATCGACGAGGGCAAGGTGCTGGCTGCCGCCACGCCGGGCTACGGCGGTGTGGCCGAGGCACTGTTCAAGATGTGCGTCGGCAACCATGTGGGTCTGCAGCTGTCCAATGACATCGACCTGAACGATCTGTTCAAGCCCGCCTACGGCGCGGTCATTCTGGAGCTGCTTGATGCCTCCGCCGGTGAGTTCCTCGGCTTCACCACCGTGGACTACACGCTGGAGGCCGAGGGCAAGGCCATTGACCTGGCCCGTCTGCAGGAGCTGTGGGAGCAAAAGCTCGAGCCGGTATTCCCCTACCGCAAGGCCGGTGAGTTCGTCCCCGCGCTCGAGCATGACTGCCCCGCCAACAAGCGCGTGGCTCCCTCTGTGCGCCTGGCGACGCCGCGGGTCGTCATCCCCGTATTCCCCGGCACGAACTGCGAGTACGACACGGCCCGCGCGTTCCGCCGCGCAGGCGGCGACCCGCATGTTCTGGTGCTGAAAAACCTGACCCCCGCCAACGTGGCCGAGAGCTGCGAGGCGCTGGTGAAGGAGTTGGACGAGGCGCAGATCCTGATGCTGCCGGGCGGCTTCTCCGGCGGCGACGAGCCGGACGGCAGCGCCAAGTTCATTGCGGCGTTCTTCCGCAATCCGTCGGTGGCCGACGCAGTCAACCGTCTGCTGAACCAGCGTGACGGTCTGGCTCTGGGCATCTGCAACGGCTTCCAGGCACTCATCAAGCTGGGCCTGGTCCCCTACGGCGAGATCCGTCCCATCACCGAAAGCGACCCGACGCTGACGTTTAATACGATCCACCGCCACCAGTCCATGCTGGTGCGTACCCGCGTGGCCAGCAACAAGAGCCCCTGGCTGAGCAAATGCGACATCAACGACGAGCACCTGATCGCCATCAGCCACGGCGAGGGCCGCTTTGTCTGCAACGAGCAGCTGCTGAACCAGCTCATCGACAACGGCCAGATTGCGACCCAGTACGTTGACCTGCTTTGCCGCCCGACGATGGACATGCGCTACAATCCGAACGGCTCCGTGCTGGCAATCGAGGGCATCACGAGCCCGGATGGCCGTGTCTTTGGCAAGATGGGCCACAGCGAGCGCAGCGGCGAGCAGCTCTATAAGAACGTCACCGGTGACAAATACCAGCCGATCTTTGAGGGCGGCGTGAATTATTTCAAGCTTTGATATTTCGGAAAGTTTCTGCTATACTGGAACTATCAGCTTAAAAGATTGTGAGGATTTGACCCAATGGCACAACACGACAAATATATTTCGCCGTTCTCTACGCGCTATGCGTCGGATGAGATGCAGTACATCTTCTCTGACGACAACAAGTTCCGCACCTGGCGCCGGCTGTGGATCGCGCTGGCTAAGGCCGAGCAGAAGCAGGGCTTGGCCATCACCGATGAGCAGATTGCCGAGTTGGAGGCGCACAAGGACGACATCAACTATGAGGACGCCATTGCGCGCGAGAAGCTCGTCCGCCATGACGTGATGAGCCACGTCTACGCCTACGGCCTGCAGTGCCCCAAGGCAAAGGGCATCATCCATCTGGGCGCGACCAGCTGCTATGTCGGTGACAACACCGACGTCATCATCATGCGCGAGGGCCTGCAGCTCGTGCGCAAGAAGGTCATCGGCGTGCTGGCAAATCTGGCCAAGTTCGCCGACGAGTACAAGGCCATGCCCTGCCTGGCCTACACCCACTGCCAGCCCGCGCAGCTGACCACCGTCGGCAAGCGCGCCACGCTCTGGATGAACGAGCTGTACATGGATCTGGAGGAGCTTGACCACCAGATCTCCCAGCTGGCGCTGCGCGGCGTTAAGGGCACCACCGGCACCCAGGCCAGCTTTGTGGAGCTGTTCAACGGCGATTCCGCCAAGATCAAAGCCGTCGAGGCCGACGTCTGCGCCCAGATGGGCTTTACCAAGGTCGTGCCGGTCTGCGGCCAGACCTACAGCCGCAAGGTGGACTACAATGTGCTGTCCGCCGTGGCAGGCATCGGCCAGTCCGCCATGAAGATGGCGACGGACATCCGCCTGCTGGCGAACTTCAAGGAGATGGAGGAGCCGTTTGAGAAGAACCAGATCGGTTCCTCCGCTATGCCCTACAAGCGCAACCCCATGCGCTGCGAGCGCATCTGTGCGCTGAGCCGCTACCTGATGGTGGATGTGCTGAACCCCGCCATCACTGCCGGTACCCAGTGGTTTGAGCGCACGCTGGACGACTCCGCCAACAAACGCATTGCGATGGCCGAGGGCTTCCTGGCTGCTGACGCCATCCTGAACATCCTGCTGAACGTCTCCGACGGGCTGGTCGTCTACCCGAAGGTCGTCCGTGCCCGCGTCATGGCCGAGCTGCCGTTCATGGCAAGCGAGAACATCATGATGAAGGCCGTCAAGAAGGGCGGTGACCGTCAGGAGCTGCACGAGCGTCTGCGTGAGCACGCCGTGGCCGCCGCTGCCGTTGTCAAGCAGGAGGGCAAGCCCAACGACATGATTGCCCGCGTCGAGGCTGACCCTGCATTCGGCCTGACCCGCGAAGAAATCGAGGCCGAACTCTCCCCCGAAGCCTTTACGGGGCGCAGCGCCGAGCAGGTCACCGAGTTCCTGCGCGACGTCATCCAGCCCGTGCTGGACGCCAATAAAGAGGACCTGGGCCAGCATGTGGAGCTGAACGTCTGATTGATTGCATTGTAAATTGTAGGGGCGAATGTTTGCATCCGCCCGCAGGTCGATGACAAGCATCGACCCCTACAACATAGTAAAAGCCCCGCAGCGTCTTTTGTTGAACAGCGCCCCACTTGTTAGATAGTATATCATACTGTCTAACAAATGGGGTGCTGTTCATTTTTTGAATTCTGGCGTATATCGTTTGTTTGGTACTCCTTTTGGCATAGCAAAACACCCCACTTATTAGATAGTATACCATACTGTCTAACAAATGGGGTGCAGTTCACATCATCAGTGCAACTATCTTTTTAACCTTTTTAAGCATTTTTTTCATCTCCTTGCAGATTGTTAAATAGTGCCTTCACATCATCTATAAGCATTGGATTAACAGTTGCCATACTGTTATAATAAGGTTCACTTCCGTCAATAGAGAAAAGCATCTGATAACTACTTCTCCCTTGGAGAAAATACAAATCCACCCCATCATATTCAGTACCACCACGGTATTTTGCAATGAATCGCATATGTAGCGGATCTGAAACGAGGCTTGCATCCGATGCGTCCGTCACCTGATGTCTATATACAATATAGAGACAGATTGTCTTATCTGACGGCAATTCAATACATTGCCCATAAATATCAGGTCCTATCGTTTTGCATTCATCAATCCACTCATTAATTGCCGAATATTTTTTTAGTTGTATAGCAGGAACAGAATAAAAAGCTTTATGTTGATAATTTTCTCTTAGAACAAACCCACTTGCAAGTATAGCAACTACTGCCAGTATGGCAAGCCCAATAAAGCATATTCCGCCGAGAAGAATCTTCATCGGTGAATCTGTCTTCTTTCCCCTTACTTCCTGCACTACAATAGCAACTAATATTAGGACAACCGATATTGCAGGGATAAAAAACAATGCCACAATTCCAATAGAAAAAAAGCAGAGAAATGCTATCCCAACATATACTGCCCAAAGTTCAATCAACAATCTCTTTGTTAATCTCTTTTTACAAACAGTTCTTGCATTGCCTTCATCTTCGGTAGACGATTTATTCTCCATTTCCTGTAGGCCTAGAATATCTATCAGTCTATGTGCATTTGTAACACTGGGTGTTGAAATTTCTTGTTCCCATTTTGCAATCGTTTGTCTCGATACTCCAAGTTCTGCCGCCAAGGCCTCTTGCGTTAGTCCTTTTCGCTTTCTTGCCTCGGCAATTTGTTTTCCCGACAACATGCACTACACATCTCCTTTCTATTATCTTCTTCTAATACTGATTAAATCAAATTCGTCGCATACTTTCAAGCACTTTTATGACTACTTTATGTTAACTCCTTGATTTTTTGCTTATTATCTTAATATAGTTTCCTGCATTCTCCACAATAGTCTGATAGCATCCGCGCTAATTTCGCTCTGCCCTTTTTGGTTTTCGCTTACTCTCGCCACGATGTACGAACACGACACTGCTGCCATCAACTGCTACAATGCCACCTTGACCACAGACGGCAACTTTGCAACGGGCAGGGCCTCGGCTGGTGCCGACCGATAATGCGCAGAAATATCGCCTGTTTGAATTCATCACAAACGGAGAAAGAATTTGGATGTGTTAGACACATGTGCGTCGCGGATTTTTCTGAATCGGTGAACAACAACAATCCCCAAGGTAGCTCATGTGTAAGGCGCTGCGGGGTGTTTTTTATGCGATTTTTTTCTGTCGGCTTGTACAAAAAACGCCCCGACTTTTCTGTCGGGGCGTTGGGGTTATTCTGTGGGGCTTTCGGGGTCGGTCCCCTCCTCGGGGGGCGGGGTCGGCTCTGGGGTGGGTGTCGGTTCAGGGGTATCGGGGGCGAAGTAGGCGCGGATGTCGCCGTCGCTGCGCTGGGTCGAGATGTCGAGCACGCCCTTATCACCGGCGGCCAGACCCTTTTCCGGGTCGGTCAGCGCGGCAGCGGCCAGTCGCAGCTTGTAGGCGAGGTTCGTCTCACTGCCCAGCAGCACCTGAACGCGGTTTTGGTAGGTGAACTCAATATCACTCAGATCCTGGATGTTCAGCGCCGTCGTGCCGTCAAACAGGTTGTTCTCCTGCAGGCCGTCCCGCATTTCGGTCAGCGTTTGCAGTGCGCTGGCCTGCAGGCCCGCTGTCTCCGCTGTGGCCTGCTGGGTCTCGCTCAGGAGTGAGTTATAGCTCTTTGGCTCGATGTTCTGCCCCACCACGGGGGAGAAATCTGTGGGCAGCGACATGGTCAGCAGAATCAGGCCGTCCGGCTGGCTGACGTCCGTGCGCAGAATTTTGAGGGAGTCGCTCAAGACCATCCATCCGCTGGGGTACATACAGGCGAACCGCTCCGTGGCGGGCTCGACCTTGATGATGACCGCGGCGGGCAGCTGAATCTCCACAGCGACATGCTCCAAATACGGGAACTGAAGCGCCAGCTGCTGGGTCTTTTCCGCGGTGGAGAAGGCGAACAGGTTGGAGTTTTTCTCGATGCCCAGCGCCTCGATCAACTCGTCGGACGTGTAGATGCCGGTATCGACGGGCTGGGAGCCGTCATAGCTCTCTACCCGGAAGATCGTGACCTTGAACAGAAGGTTGATCGACACAAACGCACCCACGGCCAGCACGGCCAGCACGCCGAGTGCCCCCAGCAGACGGCGGCGGCGCTTTGCCCGTATGATCTCCGCCTGTGTGACGCGGCGCGTGCGCCTTGGCGTGCCGGGGCGGTAGCCTGCCTTCTGGGGATTGATCTCCTGCGCAGGGCGCTGCCGCAGGGGCGCATGGGGAGCAGGCGCGGCCTTTTCAGGCGGCGCTTTGGGGCGCGGGGCGTTCCTTTTTTCAAGGCCCAAGCGGCTGCCCATACTGCGGCGGGACTGTTGGGCGTAGGAGCCGTTTGCGGATTTTTGCCTGCGGCTGCGCTGGTTGCGGTCCATAAGCGGCTCCTTTCCGGTGAATTTTGGGGCGGCTGCCCGTGGGTGGATGGTACGTTGGGCGGGCGCATATAGAATGCGCCCCTACGGGGTGTGGCCCGGCGACGCTCGTCGCAGCGGGCGGGCGAACGATGTTTGCCCCTACAGGGTGTATGCTGCCTTGCTTAGCCGTTGACCAGCTTCAGCAGCTTTTCGGTAATCAAATCAAGGCTGTGCGGGTTGCCGAGGGTCTTGGCGTTGGCGCCCATCTCGGCCAGCTTGCCGGGGGTGGTCAGCAGGGTCTCGACAGTTTTGACAAGACCGTCACCGGTCAGGTTCTTTTCCTCGATGACGACTGCCGCACCGGCTTTTTGCAGCTCAAGGGCATTGTAATACTGGTGGTTTTCGGCCACGTTCGGGCTGGGGATCAGCACAGATGCGCGGCCCACGGCCTCAAGCTCAGCCAGCGTCAGTGCGCCGGAGCGGGCAATGACGAGATCTGCCGCGGCCAGCAGCTGGGGCATGTTGTTGATATACTCCGTCACGACGAGGTTCTCGCCGGGGGCAAAGCCCTTTTCCTTTTCCAGCCCTTCAAACAGCTTGACGCCGCGGCTGCCGGTGGCGTGCAGGTGAAGCACGTTCCGGTGCGTCTGCTTTTCCCAGGCGCAGAGGTCGGCCACGACCTGATTGATGCGGTCCGCACCGAGACTGCCGCCGAAGCTCAAAATCACGGTACGGTTTCCGGCGTTCAGCTTGGCGCGCGCTGCGGCGCGGTCCGCGGTCAGCACCTCGGGGCGGACAGGGTTGCCCACGACGGTGGTTTTTTCCGGCGCGCCGAGCTTTTCAACTGCGTCCGCGCTGGCGGCCAGCACAATGTTGACCTCCTTCGCCAGCAGCTTGTTGGTCACGCCCGGGAAGGCGTTCTGCTCATGGATGGCTGTCTTGATGCCGCGCCGGGCTGCCGCGCGGACGATGGGTCCGCTGACGTAGCCGCCGCAGCCGATGACAAGGTCTGGCTTGACCTCGTTCAGAATCTTCCGGGTGCGCGGGCCGGACAGCGCCAGATGCCAGATGGCTACGATGTTGCGGCCAATGTTTTCCAGGCTCAAATGGCGCTGGAAGCCGTTGATCTCAATGTGATGGAAGGGGTAGCCTGCCTTGGTGACAAGGCCGTACTCCATCCCCTCGCGGCGGCCCGCAAAGTGGATCTCCGCCGTCGGGTCCGCGGCCTTCAGGGCACCGGCAATCGCCAGCGCCGGATTGATGTGACCGGCTGTACCGCCGGCAGCAATTAAAACGCGCATGATGGACCTCCATGAGAATAAAATATAGGCTGTGCCCGCCGTGCCGCGGGCGCTGAGCGTCCCCCTTACCGCGCGGCTCTGCTGCGGTAGCGGGTGCGCTGCAGCATCCGTTCTGTCTCGGCGCGGTGCTGCTCTGCCAGGCGCTGTTCCCGGGCATTTCCGGCGCGCGAGATACTCAACAGCACGCCCATCTCGCTCAGCAGCAGCAGCAGACTGGTGCCGCCGGAGGAGAAGAACGGCAGGCTGATGCCGGTGTTGGGGATCAGTGCCGTGCCGACGGCGATATGCAGAAACACCTGCCAGGCGATCTGCGAGATGATGCCGATGCCCAGCACCGTGCCGTACAGGTCGGGTGCGCGCAGGGCGATCATAACGCCCATGATCAGCAGCACCGCAAACGCACCGATGAGGATAACGCAGCCGAAGAAGCCCAACTCCTCACCGATGACGCCGAAGATAAAGTCGTTTTCGGCGTAGGGCAGCCACTGGTGCTTCTGCACGCTCGCGCCGATGCCCACGCCGAACATGCCGCCTGTGGAGATGGCATAGATGCTCTGGCGGGTCTGCCACAGCATACCGGCGGTATCCAGCGGCGCAAGGCCCCAGGTACTGTCCATACGGCCCGCAGCGTAGCCTTCCCCGCCGGCCAGCCCCTTCAGGAAGTACGCGCCGACTACTACACCCGCCGGAATGAGCAGCAGCAGCCAGCGGCCGGGCGAGAGGGTGCAGACGAGCATCGTGGCAAAAATCAGGCAGAGCAGGATCATGCCGGAGTTATGCGACTCCTTGTGCAGCAAATACAGGATGAGCAGCAGCGGCAGCGCAGGCTTTATCGCGCCGTACCACAGCCTATTCTTCTTGTCATAGTCGCGGTCCAGCATATCTGCCGTCCAGAGCATGAGCGAGAATTTTGCCAGCTCAGACGGCTGGAAGGAGGCACCGCCCGGCAGATACACCCAGCGGTAGGTGCCGTTGGTATCCTCCGGGCTGAGCAGCGTCAGGATCAGCAGCACAACGGTGATGATGTACAGACTCTCACTCATCAGACGCAGCGCGCGGTAGTTGATGTTGGACAGGACCCACATAAAGAACAGCCCTACAATTGCAATAATGACCTGCGGTTTAATGATACTGTACAGTTTACCGCTGGTGGCGTAGGCGCTGGAATAGCTGGCCGAGAACAGCATCGTCAGCCCGAAGAACAAAATGCCCAGCAGCATGGCAAGAAAGCCCCGGGAGACCGGCCCCCGCTCCAGCTTGGGCAGGCGTATGATGGGTATCATGCGCACAATATTTCCGATGGTATGGTCAAACAAAAGGCCCAGCAGTGTACGCACAATGCTCACGGCAGTGCTCATGGGCGGTCACCTCCCTTAGGGGCAGAAACAGGCAGAGGCCGGGTAGGCCCGGCCCCGCTGCTTATGCCACACAGATGTAAAAAATTCCCATTGCCACACCGATGACGGCAATCAGCGCAAAAAAGCCGTCGATCTTGACCTCGCGCCAGCCGCGCATCTCAAAGGCGTGGTGGATCGGCGTCATGCGGAAGATGCGCTTGCCGTGGGTCGCCTTAAAATACGTGCGCTGGATGACGACGGTCATCGCGTCCCAGATGTAGACAATGCCGAAAAAGAGCACCAGCTCGGGGCGCTGCATCACAAAGGCCAGCGCCGTAACGATGCCGCCGAAGAACATGCTGCCGGTGTCGCCCATAAAGACCTTGGCCGGGTAGAAGTTCCAGACCAGAAAGCCCGCGCAGGCACCCGCCGTGGCAGCGGCGATCAGCGAAACATGTACAAAGCCCAGCAGACTGCCGGCCAGCAGATAGCCGATCATCGACACGAAGGTCACGCCGGTACACAGGCCGTCCAGACCGTCTGTCAGGTTGACAGCGTTGACAAGGAAGATGATGCCGAAGAAAGCGATGGGATAGTAGAGCAAGCCCATGTCCACCAGCCCAAAAATCGGGAACTGGACCTGCGTGGTCAGCAGCCCGAGGCTGTGCAGGCCGAACATGAACCCGAAGGTCAGCGCGATCTGCAAAATCATCTTCTGCGCCTCGGTCAGGCCGAGGTTGCGATGCCTGACGACCTTAATGAAGTCATCCAGAAAGCCGATGAGGCCCGAGCCGAACGCGAGAAACAGCACCAGCATACCGGCCTGCAGCTGCGGCATACCAAGCACCTCCGGCAGCTTAGGGCTGTACATGACCCAGACGATGCCCAGTGTGGCCAGAATGCCCAGAATAAAGCAGAGGCCGCCCATGGTAGGGGTGCCGTTTTTCTTGCTGTGCCATGTGGGGCCCTCCTCGCGGATGGTCTGGCCAAAGTGCAGCCGGTGCAGCGCCGGGATCATGAATTTGCCCGCCACCGCCGTGATGGCAAAGCCGCCGACGGCTGCCGCCGCCAACAGGGATGAGATTTGCTCCATGCCGTTGATTCCTCCAAACGTGTGTTGGGGTGCTTACCCCTGCGGCAATTCCTTATAGTATTCCTGCAGCAGCTGCTCCAGGCCCATGCTGTGGCTGGCCTTGACCAGCACAGCGTCACCGGGGCGCACGAATTGCCGTACATATTGTAGCACTTCTTCCGCCGTTTGGCAATGCACCGCCGCAACCCCGCGCGCTTTTGCGGCCTCGGCCATGGCGGCGCTGCGCGGGCCGTAGGCGATGAGTGCATCAACGCCCGCGTCAGCAACCCACTCGCCGGTATGGCGGTGCCCTTCCTCGCTCGCACCGCCCAGCTCAAGCATATCGCCGAGCAGCGCGATCTTCCGGGCATTGGGCAGTGCCTTGAGGACAGAGAGCGCAGCCTTCATGCTGTCGGGGCTTGCGTTGTAGCAGTCCTCAATGAAGGTGATGCCGCCCTTTTCCACGATATGCTGGCGCATGCCCGTCGTCCGGTAGGTCGCCAGCGCGGCAGCGCAGCGGGCAGCGTCCAGACCCAGGCGGGTCGCGGCGGCGTAGGCAGCCAGCGCGTCGTAGACCGTGTGGATGCCCGCTGTCGGGATGGCGGCATCGAACGTACCGTACTGCGTATCGATGATTTTGAAGGTCGTGCCGTTTGCGCCGGTGACGACATCCACCGCGCGGACATCGGCATTCGCGGCGTCAATGCCGAACCAGACCGGCCGCAGGCGGCTGGGGATGCTTGCCGTGGGCAGCAGGTCGTTGTCCGCGTTCAAGGCCAGCGGTGCGCCGTCGGGCAGGCCGGTGCAGATCTCCAGCTTTGCCTTCAGTATATTCTCGCGCGTGCCAAGATTTTCCAGATGCGAAACACCGATCATCGTAATGATGCCCGCGCTGGGCCGGGCACAGCGGGTCAAGCGCTCGATCTCGCCCGCGTGGTCCATGCCCATCTCGACAACGGCGTACTCGGTGTCGTCGGTCAGGCGGAACAGCGTGTTGGGCACGCCGATGTCATTGTTCTGGTTGCCCTCGGTCTTGAGGGTCTTGCCGAAGGCGGAGAGCACCGCGTAGCAGAACTCCTTCGTCGTCGTCTTGCCGACACTGCCCGTGACGCCGATCATTCTGGGGTTGAACAGCATCCGGTAGTTGGACGCCATGCGGATCATGGCCTTGCCGCTGTCCGGCACAATGACCGTGCGGTCCGCAGGCACGCCCTCGACGGGATGGTTGGCAATGATATATTCTGCGCCGCTCCGGTAGGCACCGGCGGCGTAGTCATGGCCGTCAACACGCTCGCCGGGGAAGCAGACAAAAACGCAGCCCGGCTCGACCTTGCGGCTGTCGGTCACAACGGCGCGGATGGTGACCGGCTCGGCCAGCGTCAGTCCGGCCAGCAGTTGATTGGCAGGAATGGTTTGCATGAAAAAGACCTCCTATACAGAAATGCAGCGTTTTGCAAAAGCCCGGGTGCCCCTGCGGGGATGCTTACCCCTCCTCGTTTGCCGGGTCGATCTCCTCGGTCACCGTCGGGGCGTCATGGGTAGTATCCTCTCCGCTGTCCATCGTCAGCGTTATGATCGTGCCGTAGGCAGCGGAGGTCCCGGCCTCGACGTCCTGCGCCACGACCTTGCCGCCGCTGTCGCCGGCGAACTGCACGTTCAGGTTGGCGGCCTTGAGCATCTGCTCGGCAAAGGTGCCGGTCTTGCCGACGACGTCGGGCGTTGTGGTCATCGAGTTCTGGTCGGTGGCCGTGTACAGGTAAATGGTGGAGCCCGCGGGCACCACGCTGCCGCCGACGGGGTACTGGTAGACGATATTGCCGCTGCTGGGACCGATCAGCTTATGTTTGAGGCCCAGGCGGTTCAGCGTGACCTGCGCGTTCGTCCAAGTGTAGTCCAGGCAGGTCTGCACGGTCACAGTGCCGGTGGGGTTGTAGTCAGCGTCCTGCTCGATGCCCAGATAGGGCGCGATCTCGCTGATGATGTTGCCGACTACGGGAGCCACGACCTGGCTGGCATAGTCCTTGACCCAGCGCGGGTCATCCAGCAGGACGAAAACCTCGATCTCGGGATCATCGATGGGCAGCACAGCGGCAAAGCTCATCATTTTATAATAGTCGCCGTCGCCGCGCAGATGGCGGTCCGTGCGCTCTGCCGTACCGGACTTGCCGCCGATGCGGTAGCCCGCCACGTAGGCGTTGGCGCAGGAGTGGTAGTTCCCTGCCCCGTGGACGTTGTTTTCCATCATGGCCAGCAGCTGCCGGCTGACTTCTTCGGAGATGACCTGGCGGCGGATGTTCGTCTCGGTCTGGGAGATAATGTTGCCGTCCTTGTCAGAGATGGAATCCACGACATAGGGCGTAACGAGGTAGCCGCCGTTGGCGATGGCCGCTACGGCGGTGGCCATCTGCATCGGGGTGATGGACTCGTTCTGGCCGAAGGCCGCCGTGTACAGGTTTGTATCGACCTCTGCCATCTGCTCGGCGTTGTAGACGCTGGTCCAGCGAGTCTCGTTGGGCAGGTCGATGCCGGTGGGCTGGGTGAAGCCGAACGCCTGGATATAGTCGTAGAAGATCTGCGGCTTGAGCGTCTCTGCCGCCTGAATGAACCAGAGGTTGCAGCTGTGGTTCAGCGCGCCTGCCATGTCCTGTTCATAGTGGACCTCGCCGTTGGCACAGCGGTAGGTGTGCTCCCACAGCTCGCTGCCCTCGTTGACGGTCAGGCTGCCGCCGCAGTAGAAGGTCTGCTCCGCACTCATAACACCGGAGTCCAGCCCTGCCGAGGCCGTGATGAGCTTGAACACCGAGCCGGGCATATACAGCTCGGTAATGTTCTTATTCTTCCACTGGGCCTCGCGCATCATACCCTGCAGCTGGGTAGCCTCGCTGGAGACCTCCTCGCCCTTCTCGTTCGTCGTCTTTTCATGGCTGATGATTCCGTCTGCAATGATGTCCTTGACGGCCTTCTCGCCCAGACGGCTTTCCAGCCAGTCAATATCCTCCGCGTCGATCTCTGTTTTGGCCAGGATCTCGTTCATCTTGGGGTCGGTGATCGTCTTGGGGTCGTTGGGGTCAAACTGCTCAAGGGACGCCATCGCCAGGATCGCGCCGGTCTTGACGTTCATGACAATGGCGCTTCCGCGGCCATGGACCGTAAAGGTGCTCATCGCCTCGGTCAGGTACTCCTCGACGATGGACTGTACGTTCTCGTCGATGGTCAGGTTCAGGTTGCTGCCGTCGATGGCTTCATGCACGTCGGCCTGACCGCTGGCCAGCGGGTCACCGTAGGCGTCCGTTTCGGCCACGCTGCGGCCCGGCGTACCGGCCAGCGTCTCGTCGTAATATTTTTCCAGTCCGTAGGCACCCGAGCCGTCCTCATTGCAGAAGCCCAGCACCGAGGCCAGGAACTCCCCATAGGGGTAAGTGCGGGAGGCTGCCTGTTCGCTGGTCAGGTAGAGGATACGGGTTGCCTTGCTGGTTTTGGCCTCGCCGTCCTTCTTGTCCTCCTTTTCCTCGGTCTGCAGGCTCGTGTCCCCCGCAGCGCCGTCCTGGAGGCGGTAGCTGTCTGCATAGGCCAGGATAGCATCCGCCACGGGCTTTTCGACACCCTTTTTCACCACACGGTACTGGTACGGCTCACCGGTATCCTTGTTGGACGCCGTCAGCGCCTTGTACACAGTATCCGCCGTTGTGCCGTCGTCCAGCAGCTCGGCAATGTGCTCTGCTGCTGTGCGGATCTGGTCCTCCGTCGCCCCGCTCTCTAAAATGGAGGACGGGTCGGCCACGATGTTCCATACCGTGCTGCTCTTGGCCAGCAGCTTGCCGTTGGCGCTGTAGATCGAGCCGCGCACAGCGGGCAGCGTTGTGTCCTTCAGCTGCTGGGTCACAGCCTCGGCGCGGTAGCTCTCGGCATCACGCACCTGCCACACATACAGCTGGTAGACCAGCACGCCGTAGCAGGCGAGGATAAATGCTATCATGCAAAACAGCGTCCAGTATTTTATGCCCTTGCTTGCCCGGGGACGATGCCGGGGGGAATGGTTGGGTCGTTGCTCTGTCATGGATACACCTTGTTATTTCAAAAGCCTTTTTGCCGACGGCAGCAAGGCCGTGCAGCAAAAAGGCTCGTAGCTGCATATTTTTGGTTGTTTTACGGGTTCAGGCTGTCCAGCAGGCTCAGCGCTGCCGTGCGCACCTCATCCAACAGGCGGCCCGCGGCACCGGTGTTCCGCTCAATGATGCTCTGGTCCTCCAGCTGGACGTAGGTGATCTGGCTGGGATCGGCCTTGACCAGTCCCAGCTCACCCTCGGCCACCTGCTGCAGACTGGCGCGGCTCGTGATGTCGTTCATCCGGGTGTTCAGGTAGTCGTATTCGCTCTGGGCCTCGGCCAGCTGGACGCTGACCTCATCGACCTGTGCGTTCAGTTCCATCAGCGTTGCACCGCTCATCAGGCTGCTGATTGCCAGCCCGCCAAACACGGCAAGGATCAGCACGATCACGGCAGTCCGCATCACATGGCGGACGCGGTTCAGGCCGTGGTTGCCGCCGCGCACCGCACGCACCTGCGGGCGCGGCGGGGGCTCCAGTTTCGGTGCTGCCGAGCCCTCGTGCAGCAAAACAGTTGTCATGAATAATGCCTCTTATGCTTTCTCCAACACTCTCAATTTGGCGCTGCGGCTGCGACGGTTGGTCTCCAGCTCCGCGGCGTCGGCCTCAATGGGCTTGCGGGTAATCAGCTTGGCCTTGGCCACACCTCCGCAGGTGCAGATGGGCTGCTCCGGCGGGCAGGTACAGCGCTGTGCCCAGCGGCGGAACTTGTTCTTGACGAGCCGATCTTCCAGGCTGTGGAAGGTGATGACGCAGAGCCGCCCGCCCGGGGCCAGACAGTCAAAGATGGCGTCGAGCCCCTCGTTCAGGGCGTCCAGCTCGGAGTTGACCGCAATGCGGATGGCCTGGAAGGTGCGGCGCGCCGGGTTCTTCGCCTTGCGGCGCTCTGCCGGGGGCACGGCGGCGGCGACGATCTCGGCCAACTGCAGCGTGGTCAGGATGGGCTGCTCCGCCCGCGCGGCGACAATTTTGCCCGCGATCTGCCAGGCATACGGCTCCTCACCGTAGTCACGCAGGATGCGGGTCAGCTCCTCACGATCCAGCGTGTTGACCAGATCCGCGGCGGTGGGGCCCTGCTGGCTCATGCGCATATCGAGCGGCGCGTCGGCATGGTAAGAGAAGCCGCGGGCCGCGTCGTCCAGCTGGTGGCTGGACACGCCGAGATCGAGCAGGGCCCCGTTGACCGCCGGGATGCCAAGCTCCGCAAGGACGCGGGCGGCCTCACGGAAATTGACCTGCACCACCTGCGCCGGCAGACCCTTGAGCCTTTCGGTGGCGACTGCCACCGCATCCGGGTCCTGATCGAGCGAGATCAGACGTCCTGTGGTCAGGCGTTTGGCGATTTCTCTGCTGTGACCGGCGCCGCCGGCGGTGCCATCCAGATAGATACCGGCAGGGTCGATGTTCAGCCCGTCCAGACAGGGCTGCAGCAGTACGGGGATATGTGAAAATTCCATGTGTTATCGTCCTGTTTTGTTAAAAGTCAAGGTCTTCCATCGCAGCGGTGAAATCCTCATCGCTCGTTTCCTGGTTGGCGTTCCACGCCTCGGTGTTCCAGATCTCGGCAAAGCTGCGGCTGCCGATGATGGTCACATCGTGGTCGAGGCCCGCGTACTCCCGCAGCTTGGCGGGCAGCTGAATGCGGCCCTGCTTGTCCGGGGTGACCTCGACGGCGGAAGCGTAGAGCATACGGCTGACCTTGCGGCCCTTGACGAGGCCCTTTTCCTCAATTTTGGCGGCGACCTTTTCGAACTCCTCCGCCGGGAAGGCGGCCAGGCAGTGATCCAGCCACCGGGTCACGATGAAGGTCTCCCCCATCGCGTCCCGGAAGCGGGCGGGAAAGTTCAGACGCCCTTTTGCATCGATTGCGTAATCATACTGACCGACGAGCATCCGGCTTTCCCTCCCTTCGTCATACTGCACAAATCTTCGGCAAGATTTTTTACGTCGCTGCGTTCAGTTTGTTAATAACTCTGTGGAGAACGTGGAAAACTACCCATTCTTCCCCACTTTTGTTGTTATTCACACCACAATTACCCACCCGTGGTAAAATAATAGTACCATTTTATTCAGCAAAAAGCAAGGGCAGGCAGGGAAAAACTGCGCCATGAATTGATTTTTCACAGTTTGTACAAAGGGATCGGGATGCAGGTCAGCAGTTTGCAGCAAATGCGCACGCGGCAAAATTCCTGCCCCCGGGCATAGAAAAGCGCCGCACCATATTGCACGGTGCGGCGTTGTTTTTTGCATATTGTGCTGCCATGGGCAGAAATGTGTCGTGAATAACAACACCTCTGCGTTTTTTACTTGGGCATGTTATTCTTGGGGCGGGCGGCGCTGCGCAGATTCATGCGGGTGTTCTTGATGTCCGCCATGCTTCGGCCCAGCACCTCCTCGGAGTTCTTCAGGATCGTCTCGCAGTACAGGGTCGCCTTGCGGGTCAGTTCCTTGGCGCTCTTCTGGGCAGCGGACAGGATCTCCGCCGCGTGCTGCTGACTGCGCTTGACGATCTCCTGCTCGCTGGTCAGGACGCGGGCGCGCTCCTCTGCCTGCTGAATGATGCTTTCGGACTCAATGCGGGCGTTCTGCATGATTTGCTCGCGGTCATTCACGATTTTTTTGCTCTCGCGGATCTCGTCGGGCAGGTTGTTGCGCACTTCATCGATAATATCGCGCATACGGTCCACATCGACCATGCGCTTGGAAGCGGAGAACGGAACTATCGTCCCGGCCTCCAGCGTTTCCTCCATCATCTCCAACAGTTCTTCAACGTTCATACCTCTTCCCCTCTCTCATAGCGGCTGACCTTGATCTTGCCGTAGTTGTACTGCTTCACCAGCGTCAGAGCGCCCGCCTGCTCGGGCAGGTCGGCCTCGCGCTCGGTCTCGCAGAGTACGACCCCGCCGGGGGCCATCTTAGCGGCCAGCAGCGGCAGCACGGCAGCCACGGTATCATGGTGGAACGGCGGATCCAGCAGAGCCAGGTCAAACGGCCCGCGGATGTTGGCGAGAAAGCTCTCGGCCTCGCCCTGGCGTATATCACTCTGGCGGTCCACCCCTGCCGTTTTGCAGTTGGCCTTCACAACGGCGAGTGCCTCGGCGGAGCGGTCCACAAAGAGGCAGCTTTTGGCACCGCGGGACAGAGCCTCGATGCCCAGCTGGCCGCTGCCTGCGAACAGGTCCAGCACCCGTGCCCCCGGCACCAGGAACTGCACGCTGGAGAACATAGCCTCCTTCACACGGTTGATGGTCGGGCGGGTAATGTCCTCGCCCGGCAGGGCCTGCAGATTTTTGCCGCGAGCTGTTCCGGCAATCACGCGCATGGTGCCGCACCTCTTTCCTCTCAAAATTTCGTTTATACAGATTCAGTATTTATTATGGTGCTTTGGCGTAGGATTGTCAAGGGTGCAAAATGTAAAATAAAATGGCAAAAGGGTAACAGAGGCAGGAAAACACGGCCCGGTGGGCTTGACAAACACCCCCACAGATGGGTATAATAGGTACTGTTGTTACGCGGCTGTCGTACAACGGCTAGTACATCAGCCTTCCAAGCTGAGGACGTGGGTTCGACTCCCATCAGCCGCTCCAAAAAAAATCCCTGTGTCACATCCAGACACAGGGATTTTTTTATTGCAGAACGCAGCCGGGGCGAACAGCATTCGCCCGCTGGGCCGGTTTCCGATTACAGCTTCACCAATTCCGCCTTCAGGTTCTTCAGTTCCTTCTCCAGGCGGTCCTTGTCCTTGTTGTAGTCCTGGTAGGCCTGCAGGCGGGCTTCGACGTTGGGGTCCTCGGCGGAGAGATAGCCGCTGTTCATCGAGGCTGTGTAGCTGAACTTCTTCAGCGTGCCGTTGAAGTCGATGACCATGAACTGGCCCTCGGCGGGCCGGACCGTGCCTGCGCCGAACATTTTATGGTTGATTTTACAGCCGGTCAGGTCGGGCAGCGCAGCAGGGTTTGCCAGCAGCTCCTGCAGCTCCTGCTCACACTCGCCGATGCGGATGCAGAGTTCGGCGCGGTCCGCCTTCTCCTTCACAGCCTTTGCGCGCTCCCTGCTCGTCGAGCCGCGGGTGTAACCCTTCGGGTAGAACTGCTCGGCGTAGGCCGTGTGCAGGATGTCGTACACAAGCAGGTGCAGCGCGTCGTCGATGCCGCCCAGCTCCTGCTCCGCGTAGGCCTTGTGCAGGGCGATGATCTCCGGGTAGTTCTCCAGCGCGTGCAGCAGGTCGTTGCACATCGTGTAGTAGCGCGGCAGGTCCAGCGCCGTGCCGCCGCCAAAGTCTGCCTCATACCCAAAGTAATCTGCCCACGCCTTTGCCTCGCCGGCCTGATAGAAGTAGTTCGCGTGCGGCTCCCACAGGTTCAGGAAGAACACCGCGTTGGCCGTGTTCATCGTGTACTTGCTCATGCGCGGGAACACGCGGCGGAACCGCCCGTTGATCTGGTCAGCGAACAACTCGGCGCGGCCCCGGCGCTTGGAAATATCACCGCCGTCCTCATTGTACAGCCAGCGGAAGCACTCGCGGACGAGTTCGACCTCGCTGTCGCGCAGCATCAGGTTCTGCAGGCCGCCGATGGGCTGCAGGGCCGGGTTGTCCAGCGTCGGCTGGGCCTGCTGCATGGCATCGGCAAACATGGCCGGAAAGTCGCTGTCCTCGATGTCCCAGTTCACGCCAAAGCAGTCCACAGCGCGCCAGACCGTTCCCTCATCGGCTGCCGCGCGGGCTTTGCAGTGCTGAACGTATTGTGCAAGGATCCCATTCAAATTCTCAGTATTCAAACCAATTCCTCCTAAAAAAATCAGCCTTCCCATTATAAAAGACCCTGCGCGGAGCGTCAAGACCGCAAAACGACAAAAAGCCCCCTCTTTCGAGGGGGCAAAATCGTCAGAAAATTTACAGGCTCGAGTAGCCGAAGCTGTTGACAAGCGCATCAATTTTCTTGCCCTGCCTGCACCACGGGCAGCTGTGGGAGTCGTAGGTTTCGTAGTCGGGAAGGTCGTGGGTGTCAAAGATGCTGGCCACGGGGTAGCCTGCACACTCCTTGACCGACGCAAAGATCGACGCGATGCCGACGGGATCGCCGCCGTAGTAGCGGATGGCCTCGACAGCGCCCTGCACGGTGAAGCCGGTGGTAACGGACGCCGCCAGCACCAGTACATGCTTACCGGCGATCATCGGGGCGGTGTTTTCGCGGAAAAGCAGCTGGCTGCCGGTGGTATGCTCCGGCGTGACGACGTAGATCGTCTGGTGGGCATTCATATTCGTATAGCCGGCCTTTGTCAGCTCACTGGCCATGCAGGCGCCGATGACCTCGGTGCCGTCCAGGCAGAGGATCGTGTCCACAATGGTCGTCGACTTGTACTCTCGCACCAGCTCGGCGGCGGCAGCGCGTGCCTCCGACAGGCGGAACTTTGTCAGCGTGACATCAATGTAGTAGTTGATATGGCTGTGGCTGGTGGCATAGTGCCCCTTGCTGACGCGCAGCTGCAAATTCGATTTGCCGGTGGGCAGTTTTACAAGATTCATCGCCATGGTGGTCTCCCCCTTAATGCTTTAACTGTTTATGGTACTATTGTACAAATTTGTGTATCAAAATACAAGGAACGCATTGCCCAAAATCCGGCGCTGATTTTTGGGCAGTTTTTCTTCGAGATTGACCAAACGGCACTTTTGTGGTATAATAAGCCAACAATTTATAGTGGGGAGGTTTGCGGATATGGGCTACAAATTGGCGGCAAGCAACGGCGACACGCTGGCTGTGCCGCAGCTGGTCCTGACCCATCTGACCCAGACCGACGGCGATACGATCCGGGCCGCACTCTACATTTTGCAGACCCACGACACCGACCCGCGCACGATGGCCCGCGCACTGGCACTGCCCAGCATCGAGGCTGCCAAGCGCACCCTGCAATACTGGGCCGGTGCCGGGCTGCTGGTCAGTGAGCGCGGGGCCGCCCCCGCCCCGGCAGCCGAGCCTGCACGGGTCGATCTGGCCAGCGTGGCCAACGACCCCTATGTTGCCGTTCTGTGCCAGGAGGCGCAAAGCATCTTCGGTAAAACGCTGAGCCGCAGCGAGATGCAGCGGCTTGTCGGGCTGTACTTAAACGACGGCTGGCAGCCAGATGTCATTCTGCTCTGCTGCGCCGAGGTCACCCGTCTGGGGCGGCGCACCATCGCCGCCGTGACCCACCTGCTGGCCCGCTGGCGGGAGGACGGCGTTGAGACCGGCGAGGACGCCGAGCGCTGGCTGCAGCGCGCCAAGCAGCGCGAGGCCTGGTGTCAGGATGCCGCCGCACAGTTTGGCATTGAGCCGCGTGCACTGACGAACTGGGAGCGCCGCACGATTGCCCGCTGGCACGAGGAAATGGGCATCGGGCGCGAGATGATCGACGAGGCACTGCTGCGTGCCAACGGTAAAAACACAGTGCGGTACGTGGACGGCATTCTGCGGGCCTGGCGTGCCCAGGGCATCACGACGATCGACGCCGCGCGCCGTCAGGGCCAGCTGGAGGGCAGCAACATCGTGATGACCGAGCGGCCCAACGCCCAGCCGCCCGCCGCCAGCGCCCAGAAGGACCTGTTCAACCGCAACTGGGCGGCCATGTTTGACGAGGAGGGGTAACCTATGCGCACAAAAGACGAACTGTTCCGCGCAGCGCAACGCGAGGTGGCAGCCTACCGCCAGCAGGCCGTAATGCAGGCCGAGACTGCCCGCCGCGCCGCCTACGCCGCTCACCCGGCGCTGGCCGAGGCGGACAGCGCCCACCTGCGTGCGGGGCTGGGCCTTGCGAAGGCCGCAGCCCTTGGCGGAAACATGGATACAGCCCGCGCCGCGCTGACCCGCGCAGAGGAAGCGCTGGCCGCTGCGGTCAGGGAGGCCGGGTTCAGCGCGGACGATTTCAAGCCCGCCTACCGCTGCCCGCTGTGTGAGGATACCGGTATGCGCGGCGGTGTCCCCTGCCGCTGCGTGGCAGACGCCGCCCGCCGTCTGCGCCGGGACGAGATCAATGCCGCCAGCCCGTTGGGCCTGTGCCAGTTTGCCAGCTTTGAGGTCGAGCGCTACAGCGACGCCGTGGAGCCGGAGCTGGGCATCTCCCCGCGGGAGTACATGGGCAAGCTGCTGAACTACTGCCGCGGCTACGCCGCCAAATTCAGCCAGAACAGCCCGAACCTGCTGTTCATGGGCCACACCGGCCTGGGCAAGACACATCTGGCGCTGGCGATTGCTGACGCCGTGCTGGAGGGTGGCCACGACGTACTGTACACAAGCGCCGCCGCGCTGGCCGCGCAGCTGGGGCGCGAGCACTTCAACTACACGACCAACGACGAGTGGCTGGCCGCCTGTCAGGAGGCCGACCTGCTGATTTTGGACGACCTGGGCACCGAGTACATCACGCCGCTGACCATCAGCGTGCTGTATGAGCTGATCAACACCCGGATGCTGACCCACCGCCCCACGATCTACACGACGAACATCACCGACCAGAGCGTTTTTGTGGCCCGCTACACCGAGAAGGTCGCCAGCCGTATGCTGGGCGGGTGCAAGATGTTCAAGTTTTTTGGAACGGACCAGCGGTTGAAATAACTTCATAAAAAATCGACCCGGCGTGTGCCTGCCGATGGGCACACGCCGGGTTTGTTGTATCATATTGCAGGGGCTGCCCGCGGCCTTCCGCAGGCTGCCCTGTATGGGTAACGGGCGGGCCAGGCATGTCCGGCCCCTACAGGCAGCAAAATTGTCAGTACCTCGCATACAGGAAGCTGCCGCCGCCGAGGAAGCGGCCCATGAACAGGAAAACAAAAATGCAGACCTCATAGACGGCCCAGCGGGCGGGCGTGGGCAGGACGGCGATTTTGGTGCGCAGTGAGACACCGCGCTCATGGGCGGCGTCCACGGCCAGCAGAATCGCAATGCCCGCGTAGAGCAGAATTTCCTCCTGCAGGCTCGTCAGGCCAAGCTCCCAATAGTTGGAGAACACGGCGTGCCCGCCATTGCAGAGAATCCCCTTAAAAAGCTCTGCCGCGTTGGCAAGGCTGCTGGCGCGGAAAATCACGAACGCACCCGCCAGAATGCAGAATGTGCCCGCCACGCGCAGCGCATGGCGGAGCTTACCCGGGCGGCGGGGCGGCAGGTGGTTTTCCGCCGCCTGGCACAGGCCGTGCAGGCCGCCCCAGACGAGGTAGGTCAGCCCCGCGCCGTGCCACAGGCCGCTGACGAGGAAGGTTATAATCAGGTTTCCGTCCTTGCGCGCCTTGCTGCACCGGCTGCCGCCCAGCGGAATATAGATGTAATCCCGCAGCCACTGCGACAGGCTGATGTGCCACCGCGCCCAGATGTCCTTGACAGAGTCGGCAAAGAACGGCTGGCGGAAGTTTTCCGGCAGGTGCAGGCCCAGCACCTCGCCGACGCCCAGCACAATGTCGGTGTAGCCGGAGAAATCGGCGTAGAGTTGCACGGTGAACAGCACGCCGCCCAGCAGCAGCTGGGTGCGGTCAAAGGCGGCAGGGTTGGCAAAGACTGCATCCACAACGGCGGCGGCGCGGTCCGCCACGGCCAGCTTTTTAAAGTAGCCCCACGCGCTGCGCTGTACGCCGCGCCAGACCCGGTCCGTATCCCAGACAGTGGGCCGATCCAGCTGCGGCATCAGGGCGTCATAGCGGTTGAAGGGACCCTGCGTGATGGAGAGAAAGAACGACGCATAGCACAAAAGGCGGGCGTATTTTTCCTCAGGCAAAATCCTGCCCCGGCGCACGTCACACAGATAGCTGACGAGCTGCAGCGTAAAATAGCCGATGCCCAGAGCGTTCGCCAGCGTGCCCTGCCAGCCCAGCGCAGCGGGTAGATACTTGAGCAGGGCCAGCGGCAGCAGTGCCGCCGCAAGCCCCGCAAGGAACACAGGCTTTTTCGCGGTGCGCCGCCCGCACCACCAGACCAGAAAGCTGCTGCCAGCCAACACCGGCAGTGCTGCCGGGCAGAGCACCGCGTAAAACAGTAAGTTTGCCCCCAGCAGCAGCTGCCAGCGGCGCGGCGGCGGGCAGACATACCAAAGCCCCGCCAGCAGCGCCGCGAACAGCACAAAGCCGGGTGATGTCACGGCGATCATGGCAGAGCCTCCTTCTTATTCGTCTTGCAGCTTTGCATAATAGGCCATCAGGACGGAGTCGTCCGGGGTGAGGGTCAGCTTTTCCTCCACCGTCTGATAGAAAAGATCGTCAACGCTCTCCCCCGCCGCACGGCGTTGGATCGTTTTGCAGAGAATGGCGGTGAACTTTTCCGCCCCCGCGCCGTTCAGGTGGTGCGCATCGGAGAAGTCCTCGATCTTCAGATTGATCTCGCTTTGCAGCTTGTACAGCGAGAAATCCCAGTATTCCAGCCCGTCATGCGCGGCGCAGAAGTTTTGCAGCGCATCGACGTAGGACTGATAGTTTTCGGTGTTGTACAGGTAGCCGCTGGGCAGCGGGGCCGTGAACAGCACAAGCCGGATGCCGTTTTCCGCGCAGAAATCGGTGATTTTGTTGAGGTATTCCCAGCCAAAATCCGACAATGGCGCGTCGGCATCTACGTTCAGCAACGTGGCAAAGCCGTCCTGCGGGATGCCGGTGGTATAGACAAAGCCGCGGCCCCGGTACGCCTCACCGCTGTCCGGGTAGGTCACATAGCCGTAGCTGTCCGGCGTGTAGCCGTCAGTCAGCTTGGCCTTCCAGAGGGCGGGCATTGAGGACGGCGACGCAATGCCATGGCGCGCGGGCAGCAGCAGGTCGGCATAAGCCGCCAGACCGCCCATCTCCGACAGGTAGGCGTATCGGTTGGGTGAGCGCCAGTCCATGTGGTCGGCCAGCAGATAGCAGGCCAGCGGGATGTTGGCGGACGCGCTCTCATTGTAGCCGGTGTAGAACATTTCGAGATAGACGGTTTTCAGCGGGTTCTGCGCAGCAGCTTCTTTCAGCATATAATAGGAGCCGTCCGGCAGCTGCTGGGACGACCCGGCGTTGAAGCTGTGGGTGCCCAGCGCCGCGTCCACCTGCGCGGGGTCAACGCTGCGGTAGCAGTGTGACGAGCCCAAAAACAGCGTATCTATGTTTCCGGCGTCGGCATACAGCTCCTGCAGCATGACGCGGGAGTAGGAGTGTACATCATCCACCAGCAGAAAATCCGCAGCCGCCAGCAGTGCCGCCGTGAGCAGCACAAACAGTGCGGCGGCTGCCGCTTTTTGCAGGATGGTTCGTTTCATACGGTTTCCTATCTGTCAGCGTTCGATCTTCATGTGGGGGTGCTTCGGCGCGTAGGCGGCGACGTCCAGCGTCCACTCCGTATTGCCGTCGGCATCCTCCGCCGTTTTGGCAAAGTCATATTGCGCGTAAAATTCACGCACCATGGCGTTTTTGGCTGTCGGATAATAATGGCCTACGATGGTTTTGACCCCGCGGGCGGCGGCTTCGGCCACGACGGTGTCCATCATGGCGTCCTCCATGCCGCGCTTGAGCACGCGGCAGCTCATAAGCCAGAGCGTCAGGTCAAGCACATCGCCCTGCTGCCGACCCGCCACAACGGCGACAATGCCGTTATCACCAAATTTATCCACGAGCTTGCCGCAAAGGCAGAGGTCGTTTTTGTCCCCGGCCATGGCGCGGATGTCATCCTCGGAGCAGCGCAGCGTCGTCAGGTTGAACTGGTTGGACTTGTTCGTCAGCTGGGCAATGCGCTGGATGTAGAGCGGCTCAAAGCCCTTGATCGTGGCCGTCATTTCAAGGCTGTCGAGATACTGGCCGTAGTCGGCAAACGCCGCCTGTGCTTTGGCGCGTTCGGCGTTCTGGTGGTAAAGCTCGGTCTTTTTCAGGTCCTCTTTCGAAAGGGCCGTGACCTCAAAATAGCCGCCGTGGTCGAGGGTCTTGATGTAGTTTTCGGCCCCGTCCAGCGCGGGCACGGCCACACCGGGCACCTGCGCGGCCACGATGGCGCGCTCCGCCGGGTTGTCGTCGGCAAAGACAAAGCTGTCCGCGCCCAAATTCAACTCGGACGCGATGGCCTTCAGGTTCAGGTCCTTCGGGTCCCAGTTGGCCTTGATGGCGACGAAATCATCGGGGCGCAGCACGCCGTCCGGGTGGTTCAGGCCCGCCAGCGCGTTGGCCTCGTCGTTTTTGGAGTCAACGGCCAGGATGACGCCGATGGATTTCAGCGCCTTGCAGTAGCTCTGGAACTCGGCGTAGACCTGACCCTCGGGCACCTCGGGGCCGATGGCCAGTCCATCCACACCGTCGTCGCCGACGATGCCGCCCCAGAGCGTATTGTCCAGGTCGAGCACAAGCGCCTTTTTGTTGCGCCCGTACAGGGACTTGATGATATTGGCCACGCTGTTGGCCAGCGACGGGATCGCGTCAAGGCAGATGGCATATTTGTACATGTGCCAGAAGAAGGCGTCGCCCCACGCCGTCAGGCCGTAGTCCGCCGACAGGTAGTCGATGTCGTTGATGTAAAAGTGCTCATGGGACGCGGCGTAGGCGTAAAATTTCTGGTTCAGGCGGCTGATGAAGTTGGAGCGGCCATGGGGGTCCCAGATGTCGCGGTTGCCCATGAGGCGGAAGTTCGGGCGGTCAAAGTTGTTCTGGATGACCGGGCAGGCGAATTTTTGCTCCAACGCCTGCCACATCGTCTCAAAATGGGCGTACTGCTCGTCGAGCATTGCGTCGATGGCGGCTTCGCTGTCGGCTGTCGTGGGCAGGGCGGTCAGGTTGCGCCAGTTTGTGTGGATGTAGATGACGTCGGGGTGGAAGTCGTCCAGCTCCGGCGTGCCGAACATGGCGTCCTGCCAGTACTGGGCGTACTCGCTCTGGTAGAACTCCGCCTCGATGCCGTATTGCAGCAGAAACAGCCCCAGCTGGTCGGCCACTTCGTTTGTGGTGGACCCGCCGAGGATGGCAATTTTTTTGTGCAGCGGGTGCGGGTTCCGGGCCAGCAGCTCACGCCGCAGCTTACGCTTTTTGCGCAGCAGCGTTTCGGTATCGAGAGGGTAATGGAAGCAGTCCATGGGAAGCTCCTTTTATAGTAATAAGCCTTGTGGGCAAAATGTAGGGGCGCATTCTATATGCGCCCGCAAGGTGTGCGGCTGCCGCAGACGGCCCGGGCGGATATGGAATCCGCCCCTACGGACCTTTATCAGCCCATCTCCGCCAGTGCGCCCTTGAGTGCCTGGGCGATCTGGTCGGGGCAGCTGGTGGGCTTGCGGCCACAGGTCGTGCCCTCCATGCGGGCGATGGCGTCCTCGGCCTTCATGCCGGGCAGCAGCTTGGCGATGCCCTTCAGGTTGCCGTCGCAGCCGCCCAGAACCTGCACGCTCTTAATGGTATGGTCGTCGTTCAGCTCCACGACGGTGCGGACGGAACAGGTGCCTTTATTGTTGTAGGTGTATGTCATTTTGATTTGCTCCTTATTTTTGTCTCTTGTAGGTCGATTTGCGTGCCTTGGCTATGTCGCCGATGCGCGCGATCATCTCGTCGCTGGTCGTAAATGCTCCCACCGGGCGCGGCGTCACGGTGTTGATGCCGTGGTAATCGGTGCCGCCCGTGACGATCAGTCCGTTTTCCTTGGCTAAGCGGGTCAGTTCGGCCCTGTCCTCCGGTGTGTTGCGGGGATGGTCGATCTCGACGCCGTCCAGCCGCCCGGCGGCGATCAGCTCGCGCGCCAGCTCCATGCTGTGGTAAACGCTGGGGTGCGCCAGCACGACCACTGCGCGGCTTGCCTTGATGACATCCAGCACGGTGTCCACCGGCTCATACCGCGGCGTGTGCAGGATGCGCCCGCGCACGGGCTTGAGCCCGAACAGCGATTTGTATACGGTATTATACATGCCGTCGGCCAGACCGTACTGCCACAGCACCCGCATGACCTGCGCCTTGAACAGCGTGCCGCTGTCTTTGGCAAGCTCGAGCGCCTCCTCGGTGCGGAACTGGGGGCAGATGGCTTCCAGCTCCTTGCAGCTCTGCAGCATGGCGGTCAGGCGGCGCTCGGCCATCATGGCGGAAAAGTCCGCCAGCGCGGCGCAGTCGTCGGGCCAGTAGCAGAGCAGATGCACGCGGTGGGCGCGCTCGTAGTCGTAGGCGGTCAGCTCGGTGGCCGGGATGAGGTGGACGCCGTTCTGCACGGGATGGGCATAGGCGTAGCGCACGCTCCGGATCGAATCGTGGTCCGAGATGGCCAGATGGGTCATCCCCGCGCAGGCCGCCAGAAACGGCAGCTTGTCCGCCGGGGTCGAACCGTCAGAGAAGGTCGTATGGGTATGCAGATCACCGGGCATGGGCGTCACCTCACTTGCGAATGTGGATACTATGGGACATATTATTATACTACAAGTCGAGGGAGAATTGCAAGTAGGGGTGGACAGTGCCCGCCCCTACAAATTTTACGCTATTTTCTCTCTTTTTTCAGTTCCTCCAAGTATTCTGCCAGCTCGTCTATATCGGCGTCGGTGAGGGTGTCGGTTTCGGCAAGGGCGGCTACGAAGTTGCGGGGGCTGCCGCCGAAAAGGCGGCCCCACAGGCTGCGGCTTTCGGCGGGCAGGTACGCGGCCCGGGTCAGGGCAGCGGTGTAGAGGTAGCCCCTCCCCTGCTTTTCGCGGGTGACGCAGCCCTTTTCCTCCAGCCGGGCCAGCAGGGTCAGCAGCGTTGTGCGGGCGCGGGGCGGGCCGGGCAGCGCCGTTTCCAGCTCGGCGGCGGTCAGCGGCGCGTCGGCATCCCACAGGGCGTTCATGATCTCTAATTCTGCGTCGGGCAGACGTTTGATTTTGGACATGGGATGTTTCCTTTTTAAGACAGGCTCTGGCCCTGTACACAGATGGTGCGGGCGTCAAATTTCAGGCTGGCGTTGCCGTTATGAACGTAGAAGGTGTAGCGCTCCACACCGGGCCATTCGGCAGTAATATACAAGCCCTCGCGCGTGAAGGTCCAGACGCCCGGGTCGTCGCTTTCGAGACTTTCCGGCGGGGTGTAGCCCGGGAGTGCAGCGGTCTTGGGCGCTGAGAAATCCAGTGCGTTCAGCTCGTCGTAGGTCAGGTAGTCCGGCAGCCGGTTCCAGTCTGTTGTGTCGCTGAAATCAAGGTTCAGCATCAGCAGGGCATCGGCCTCGCCGTAAAAATACTGGTTGCGGTAATAAAGGTAGGTTTCCAGCTCGTCCTGCGGCCAATCGCCGGGGTTAAAAAAGTTCTGCGCCCCCGCCCGGGCCAGCGCATCGCACTGGTGCAGCAACATGCGGTACTGGTTGTTGGTCAGATCCAGCTCCCGCGCCATCGGCAGAATCTCAAAATGCGCCGATTGGTTCGGGTCGTCGGCAGACTGCCATCCGCTGATGACCTCACAGGGCTGCGATTCGTCGAACGGCGCAATCAGATAGACATGAAAGCGTCCCTCGCCGTATTGTTTGCCCAGATACCAGCCTTCGGGCGTCAGCTCGGCTTCAAAGGTCGCTTTGACCAGTGCGCCCCGGCCGCCGTTCAGGTAGTCGCGCCAAGTTGTGCCGTCGTCGCGCCGGGTTTCCAGCAGGGCGGAAATATATTCCGTGTCGTAATCCTCGGGCTCCACAAGGCCGCACGCGCCGCTGTGGTAGTAGTAGCCGTTTCCGTCGGTCAGATACTCACTCCAAAGGAAGTCCGCACCGCGGCGCACGGCTGCGGCACCCGCCTCCATTGAGACGGGCGGCGGCTCCGGGGTCACGATGGGGTTGGCGGTCTCGGACGGCGCCGGTGCGGCAGCTGCGGCGGGTTCCTGCTCGTCTTGCGGGGCCGCGTCGGCGGGCTTGCAGGCGACCAGCCCGCCCGCACAGCAGGCAGTCAGGGCCAGCACCGCCAGCAGGGCGCGTCCGCGGTGCTTGGGGGCGGTGTCCCACAGGGCGGCCAGACGCTGCTTGAACTGGCGCTTGTTCAGGGCAAAGCCGCTGGTCAGCGCGGGGCCGCGGTTCTGGCGTACGGCGGTCAGCAGGGCGTCGGCGTAGGCCGCGCGGCAGTCGGCATCGCGGCCACACAGGGTCTCGGCGTCACAGGCCTCCTCAATGTCGCGGCCCGCGCGGGCGGCCAGCAGCCAGACAGCAGGGTTATACCAATGCACGGCACACGCCAGCGTAAACAGCAGCTTTTTAACGACGTCATGCCGTTTTATGTGGGTCAGCTCGTGGGCCAGCATGTAGTCTGCGCCATTGGGAGCCGTGCCCGTGGGGGTCAGAAGTACGGGATGCAGCGTGCCCGCCACCATGGGGCTGCGTACCAACGGCGTGGCGACCATGCGCGGGCACGCCCCCTGCGGCAGGGCACTGCGCCAGCTGGTGTCAACCGGCTGTGCGGTGCGGCGGACGCGGATGCGCCAGACGGCATAGCCGCCAAATTGATAGAGCGCAACAGCCAGCACGCCGAGGTTCCACGCAAGGGCCAGCAGGTTCAGCCGCGTTGCACCGACGGCGAGGCGTTCCAGCACCGTGCGGTGTCCCGTCTGCAGCTCGGCGCGGGGCACGATGTAGCCCGTGGGCGTGTCGCCCTCCATGGCAACCATGTAGGGCACACCGTCGGCGGGGCGCTCGGTGACTTCCTGCGAAAGGGCGGTCCGGCTGTACAGCGGTGTGGTATCCACGGACACCGCCGCCGGGGCCTGGGGCACAAGCGCGTGCAGCGGCACCAGAAGCAGCACCGCCAGCGTGACCCACAGGCGGCAGAGCCACTGCGGGCCGTAGCGTTTTTGCAGCCGGGGCGCCGCGGCCAGCAATGCCAGCGCGGCCAGGCCCAGCAGAATGCCCTGCACGAACAGCGAAGCAAAAAGTGTGGCGAACATGGGGTCGACCTCCTTTGTTCTACAGTTGTAGAAGATAGCTTTATTCTACAGGTGTAGAAGGGCAGTGTCAAGGGGTGAGGGTGACAAAATTTGACAGGATTGTTTGGTGGAATTGCACAAGGGCGGCAGCGGGCAGGTGGAGGGCCGGGCATGCCCGTCCCCTGCAGTGCCACGCTTGTTGAACAGGCGTTGAAGGCAAGGTACACGGGAGGGATGAATTCCTCCCCTGCAAATCATTACCGGGTGGTTGTAGGGCGGCCAGCCCTCTGGCCGCCGCGGACGTTTGCGGTACTATATAACTTTATGGGCTGCCACTGTAGGGGGCAGCGTCCTCGACGCCCCGCGGAGGGGTCAAGACCCATCCCTACAAATCGCTCGAAAACGGGGCTGCGCACCAAAAAAAGCGCACCGCCCCCAGTCGGGAGCGGTGCGCAAAATATCTTTATGCTATGCCAGACTTACGCCAGCAGGGGCTTGCAGGCCTCGGCCAGCTTTTCCTTCTGGGCCTCGGCCTCGGCGAGGTCCTTGCCCTTGGTGGTAAAGTAGGTCTTGATCTTCGGCTCGGTGCCGGAGGGACGCACGACAACCGTCGCGCCGCTTTCCAGCGTGTAAATCAAGACGTTGGCGGCGGGCAGGCCGGTCTCCTCGGGCTTCTTGTAGTCCACGACCTTGACGACCTTGTCACCGGCAAAGTCCTTCGGCGGGTTGACGCGCAGGTTCTGCATGATGTCGGCCATCTTGTCCATGCCGGACAAGCCCGGGAACTCAAAGCTGTCCACCTTGTTCAGGTAGCGGCCATATTCGGTGTAGATGCGCTCCAGCTCTTCCTTGATGGAGGAGCCCTTGGCGCGGTAGTAGGCGGCCATCTCGCAGATCAGCATCGAGCCGATGATAGCATCCTTGTCGCGGACGTAGGGACCGGCCAGATAGCCGTAGCTTTCCTCAAAGCCGAAGATAAAGCGGTCCACCTCGCCGTCGGCCTCCAGCTTGGCGATCTGGTCGCCGATCCACTTGAAGCCGGTCAGCACGTTGCGGCACTCGACGCCGTAATGCTCAGCGACCTTGTCAGCCAGCGGCGTGGAGACGATGGACTTGCACATGACGGGGTTCTTGGGCATCGTGCCCTGCTCAATGCGGCCCGCGCAGATGTAGTCGAGCAGCAGAACGCCGACCTCGTTGCCGGAGAGCAGCTCATAGCTGCCGTCCTTGCACTTGACGGCGATGCCGACGCGGTCCGCGTCGGGGTCGGTGGCCAGCATCAGGTCAGCGCCGGACTTCTCGGCCAGCTCCAGACCCAGGCGCAGTGCCTCGAAGATCTCGGGGTTGGGATACGGGCAGGTCGGGAAGTTGCCGTCCGGGTCCTTCTGCTCGGGCACAATGGTGATGTCGGTGATGCCGATGTCGCCCAGAACATGGGTGACGGGCACAAGACCGGAGCCGTTCAGCGGGCTGTAGACGAGCTTCAGACCCGCGGTCTTGCAGATGCCCGGGCGGATGGAGCGTGCCTCGATGGCGGCATACAGCGCGTTGATGCAGTCGTCACCGACGTACTCGATCAGGCCCTGAGCCATGCCGTCCTCAAAGGAGATCAGCTTGGCGCCGGTCAGGATGTCGGTTTTCTGAATTTCGGCGTAGACGATGTCGGCGGCCTCGTCGGTCATCTGGCAGCCGTCCGGGCCGTAGGCCTTGTAGCCGTTGTACTTGGCGGGGTTGTGGCTGGCCGTGACCATGATACCGGCGTTGCAGTTGTAATAGCGGGTCGCAAAGCTCAGCGCGGGCACAGGCATAAGGGCTCTGTAGATGCGGACCTTGATGCCGTTGGCGGCCAGCACCTCGGCAGCGGTTTTGGCGAACAGGTTGCTCTTGATGCGGCTGTCATAGCTGATGGCGACGGTCTGGCTGCCGCCCTGGGTCTTGACCCAGTTGGCAAGGCCCTGGGTCGCCTGACGGACAACGTAAATATTCATACGGTTGGTGCCTGCACCGATGACGCCGCGCAGGCCCGCGGTACCGAACTTCAGGGCCACAGCAAAACGGTCCTGAATGGCGGCATCGTCACCCTTGACGCTTTCCAGCTCGGGCTTGAGGTCAGCGTCGTCCAGCTCTGCAGCGAGCCAACGCTCATACATATCCTGATACATAAGTAAAACACCTTCACTTTCCATAGGAAATACTAACTTGGCTTACTCTAAATATACCAACTTTGCCGCACTCTGTCAATTGAATTTTGTTTATTTTTGCCTGATTTTTACAGTCTCTTTCGCCTTTTGCCCTTGCCAAACGGCGTTTTCCAGTGTATAGTGAAGGTATCTGCTCTGCACATCGATGATTATATCCAAGGAAAGCCGTTGACCTATATGAAACATACGCCTGAACTCATCGTCATGCTGACTCACAACGACGTCACTGTGCCCGATGCCGCCGCAGTCTTTGCCCGGTGTCAGCACACCCACGCCCGGTATTGGGGCTTTAAAGAGGAAGGGCTTCCCTTCGCCGAGATGCAGGCCCTGTTTGCCCAGATGAAAGCCTGCGGCAAGACGACCTGTTTGGAGGTCATCGCCTACACCGAGCCTGAATGCCTGCACGGGGCCGAAATGGCCGCTGCCTGCGGGTGTGATATCCTGATGGGTACGGTCTACTCTGACGCCGTCCATGCTTATTGCCGCGCCCATGGGCTGCGGTATATGCCCTTCGTTGGGCAAATTTCTGGCCGCCCCTCTATCCTGCACGGCACCCCGACGGGGATGATCTGCGAGGCCGAGGGCTATTTAGCCAAGGGCGTGGACGGCATTGATCTGCTGGGCTACCGCTATACCGGCGACGCGGCGGCGCTGAACCGTGCGTTCATCGCGGCGGTCCATGCGCCGATCTGCCTGGCGGGCAGTGTGAACAGCTTTGCCCGGTTGGATGAAATCAAAGCTGCCGGGGCCGCGTATTTCACCATCGGCAGTGCCTTTTTTGCGCACGCTTTTGGCGGGGATATCGCCGACCAGATCAACACCGTCTGCGACTATATGGAGGCCCCGCATGCTTGAGCGTTGGTATCCCACGGCCCATGTTCCCAGCGTATTTGCCATCGACTATGAAAAGCTGTCCGCGCTGGGCTACAAAGGCATTCTGTTTGACATTGACAACACACTTGTCCACCACGGCGACGATTCCACGCCCGAGGTGGACGCGCTGTTCCGCCACATCCACAGCCTGGGGCTGAAAACACTGCTGCTTTCCGACAATTCTGCCGTGCGCATTGAGCGATTCAACCGCAATATCCGCACGCTTTTTATTGCCGAGGCGGGCAAGCCCGACCCCGCTGCCTACCGCCGGGCCTGCGCCATACTGGGCCTGCCGCCCGAGCAGGTCGTCTGCGTCGGCGACCAGGTGTTCCGGGATATCCGCGGCGCGAACAGCGCCGGGCTGGACAACATCCTGGTGGATTTCATCCGGCTGCCCGGCGAGACGCACTATGGCAAAAAGCGTGTGCTGGAAAAAGTCATCCTCTGGTTTTACCACCGTGACCCCCGCCGCCGGGGCCGTTTGGACGGCATAGGAAAGTGAGGCCGTTTCATGTTCTGCGATATCAGCCCGACCTGTTACAAAATTGCGCTGCAAAAGGAAATTTGCAAGCGCCATATCAAGAATTTTTTCGCGCAGGAAAACTATGCCGACACGCAGGATACCGCGCTTCTGCCCTGCATAGTGGCGCAGTACAGTTCGCACCTCATCAAGCGCGGCAAGGGCATCGACCCAGTCTTGCAGGAGAACAAGGCCGTCAACATCCGCCTTGCCAATGAAAGGCTCAACGGCATTCTCATCCGCCCGGGTGAGACGTTTTCCTTCTGGCATCGGGTGGGTAAGACGACCAAGCGCAAGGGCTACCGGGATGGGCGGATTTTGGTGCGTAATCATATTCTGCCGGGCATCGGCGGCGGGCTGTGCAACCTGGCAAACACGATTCACCGCGTTGTGCTGGTAAGCCCTCTGACCGTGACCGAGTTTCACAAGCACTCCGACGCGCTGGCCCCCGACGAGGGGCCGCGGGTGCCGTTCAGTTCCGGCACGTCGGTGTTTTACAATAACGGCGACTACCGTTTTAAAAATGAGATGGACCAGACGTTCCAGCTGCTGTTGTGGTGCGATGAGGACAACCTCTACGCCGAGCTGCGCTGTGAGCGCCCCCTGCCCTGCCGCTACCGCATTGTGGAGGAAGGGCACCACTTCCAAAAAGAGGGCGGAAAATATTACCGTGTGTCGAAGATTTACAAGGAGACACTGGACGCACAGACCGGGCAGCTGCTGCATCGGGAGCTTGTGCTGGACAACCATTCCGAAGTCATGTATGACCCCGCGCTGATTCCCGGCGTGGAAAAACTGTAAAGGGAGCCGCCTATGTATGCAAAAGTGACAAGCCTCGGTGTGACCGGTCTGGCGGGGTACATCGTGCAGGTCGAAGCCGACCTTTCAGGCGGGCTGCCGCAGTTCAATCTGGTGGGTCTGCCGGACTCCGCCGTGAAGGAGAGCAGCGAGCGGGTGCGCAGCGCCATCAAAAACCTGCACTATGAGTGGCCCGCCAGCCGCATTACCATCAACCTGGCCCCCGCCGACGTGCGCAAGACCGGGCCGGTGTACGATCTGCCGGTGTTTGTGGGCATCATGGCCGCGCAGGGCAAGCTGCCCGCCCCCGGCAGTGAGCGGGCGTTTCTGGGAGAGCTGGGGCTGGACGGCACGCTGCGCCCCGTGACCGGCGTGCTGCCAATGGCGCTGGCCGCGGTGCAGAACGGCGTGAAGGAGCTGTTTCTGCCTGCCGAAAACGCCGCCGAGGCCGCCGTGGCCGAGGGACTGACCGTCTACCCGGCCCGCAGTGCGCAGGATGTGGTGCTGCACCTCTGCGGAGCAACGCCCCTGACCCCGGCAACGCCCGAGGGGTACGACGAGGACGGTGTCTGGCTGGGGCCGGACATGGCCGACGTGCGCGGCCAGAGCGAAGCCCGCCGCGCCATGGAGATCGCCGCTGCAGGCGGGCATAATTTGATCATGATCGGATGTCCCGGAACCGGAAAATCTATGCTTGCCAAGCGGCTGCCGGGCATTCTGCCGCCGCTGACCTATGAGGAGGCGCTCGAGACCAGCGCCATCTACTCCGTGGCCGGGCTGCTGCGCGGCGGCACGGGGCTTATCAAGCAGCGGCCCTTCCGCAGCCCGCACCACAGCGTCAGCTCAACAGCCATTGTGGGCGGCGGGTCTGTCCCCCGCCCCGGCGAGGTCAGTCTGGCGCACAACGGCGTGCTGTTTCTGGACGAGCTGCCCGAGTTTGCCCGCGATACGCTCGAGGTACTGCGCCAGCCGCTGGAGGACGGCAAGGTCACCGTCAGCCGCGTACACGGCACAGCGTCCTACCCGTGCAGGTTCATGCTGGTGGCCGCCATGAATCCCTGCAAGTGCGGCTATTTAGGCCATCCCACGCGGGAGTGTACCTGCACGCCGAGCGCGGTGGATGCCTACCGGCGGCGCATCTCCGGCCCGCTGCTGGACCGCATTGACTTACACGTCGAGGCCCTGCCCGTGGAGTACGACGACCTTGCGTCCGAGCAGGGCGGTGAGTCCAGCGCCGACGTGCGTGCCCGGGTCATGGCGGCGCGTGCTTTGCAGCGGGCGCGGTACAAGGCCCTGCCCGGCGTGCGGTGCAACGCGCAGCTGCCGTCCGGCGCCCTGCGGCGCTACTGCCGCATGACCCCTGCCGCCGAGAAGATCCTGCGCAGCGCGTTTGAGCGGCTGGGCTACAGCGCCCGCGCCTATGACCGCATTCTGCGCGTGGCCCGGACCGTGGCCGATCTCGACGGCAGCGAGGTACTGGACACGGCGCATCTGTCCGAGACGCTGCAATACAGGACGTTGGACAGAAAGTTCGGGATGTAAAACACTGCCCGCCGTTTTCGGGTTGAAAGCGGCGGGCAGTGTTTTATTTTTCGAGAATTTGCAGCAGTCTTTCAGCGCTCTTGTCCCAGCTGTATTTTTCGAGAAGGGCAGCGGTGGGAGCCGTGGCCGGGGTGACGTCATCGACGTTGCCGGGGTTCGCGGTCAGGTCAATGTAGGCGGCGCAGGGGCCGTAGACCTCCCGCATACAAGGGGTGTCGCTGACAATGATCTGCGGCGCACCGCAGGCGGCGGCCTCCAGCGGCGGGATGCCGAAGCCCTCATAGAGCGTCGGGAAAAGAAAGGCTTTGCAGTGAGCCATCAGCGCCTTGGCTGCGCCGTCGCTGACATACCCCAGATACAGCACATTGGGCAGGTCGGCCAGGCCGAGGCGCTCGGCCTCGGCGGCAAGGCTGCCGCCGCCCGCAATGGCAAACACGGCGTCGGGCTTGGCCCCGGCCGCGCGCAGCACCCACGGGAAGTTCTTGTTTTTGAGCAGGTTCGCCATGCTGAAATAGTATTGGCCGGGCTTGAGCTGCGGGTGCCGGGCAAAAATGCCCTCGTCGGGCGCAATGCGCTGCATCTGCTGCCAGGCGTTGTAGACAACATCCATTTTTGACGCAGGAACGCCGTAATATTTGGCGATTTCCGATTTGGAGAACTCCGACACCGTGATGATGCGCTCAGCCCTTTTGGCAATGCGGCGGTATTGCAGGCAGTGCCATGCAGCGCTCAGCCGCCCGCGGGGGTCGGTGTAAAAGTCCGGGCGTGCGCGGTAGCAGACATCGTGCACAACGGCAATGCCACGGAAGCCGAACAGCGGGATGACATTGCAGGTGGCAAGTCCCCCGGCCCCGCGCTGCCGGAGGTAGCGCGGGTAGTCGAGCTGCTGCCAGACGCCGCCCCTGTGCGTGCCGAAGGAAACGACCTTTATATTGGTATAGTGCGGCGTTTCAACGCCCGGCGGGGTGACAATTTCGACAAAGCCCGGCGGGACGATGCGGTCCAGCGCGGCGAGCAGCTCGATGGAATAGCGCTGGATGCCCGAAAGGCGCTGGGCAAAAAACGAGCCGTCAACGGCCCAGATGGTGTTGGACATAGAGTACCTCTTTTGTTACGGCGCGGTTGGCGGCGGCCAGAGGACTGGCCGCCCTACGATGCAAATTGCTGCTTGTACAGCAGGATTTTATTGACACTCCGGTCCAAGCGTTCCTCGGAGATCGTGCCGTTTTGCACAGCCTCCAGGACGGCGGCGTAGGCCTCGGGCAGGGAGTTGGGCATCAAAAGTACATCACAGCCCGCCTGAAGAGCCTGCACGGCGGCCTCGCCGGGGGTGTAGGCGGCGGTGATGGCATCCATCGCCAGCGAGTCGGTGACGATGAGGGTGTTTTCCGCGTCGGGGATCAGCGCGACAAGCTGCGGTGAAAGGGTGGCCGGGGTGCCGTCGCCGGTCACATTCGGCGCGGCGATATGCCCGACCATGACGGCGTGCAGGCCGGTGTCCGCCGCAAAGGGCAGCAGCTCGCAGGCTTGCAGCTCGTCGAGCGTTTTGTAGGTCACGGCCAGCGCGGTGTGGCTGTCCTCAGCGGTATCACCGTGGCCGGGGAAATGCTTGAGCGTCGGCAGGATGCCGCCGGTGCGCAGGCCGTCCGCGGCGGCAGCGGCCATTTCGGCGGCGGTGGCGGCGTCCGACGAGAAGGCCCGCGTACCGATGATGGGGTTATCCGGGTTCGTGTTCACATCGGCGTCAGGCGCAAAGTCCATGTTGAAGCCGTACTCCTTTAAATATGCGCCGATGGTCTGCCCCATGGCGCAGGCGTCCGCCGGGTCGCCGGACGCGCCCACCGCGGCGGCGCTCTCATATTGCGGCAGGTCAAAGGCCGGGTGGTTGGCCAGGCGCGCCACCGCGCCGCCCTCCTCGTCCACCGCGATGAAAAGCGGCGTGCGGCTGGCGGCCTGCAAATCGGCGTTAAACTGCGCCAGCTGCTCCGGGTCGGTGATGTTCTTGCCGAACTGGCAGATGCCGCCCACAGGGTAGGCTTGCAGGGTCTCCCGCATGGCGTCGGTCAGCATGGTCACACCGTCGGCCTTTGCGTCGTTGATGGTCTCCTGTGGGAGCGTAAGATCCAAGGCGTCGGGACGGATGATGAAAAGCTGGCCGATTTTTTCTTCCGGCGTCAGCGCGTCGGCGGGGGCGGGCGCTGCGGTTGGGGCCGGGGTGGACGCGGGAGTCGGGGTCGGCGCGGCGGCGGGCAGGGTGCCCGCCGGGGTTGCCGTACAGGCGGTGAGGGTGGTGAGGAGCAGTGCAGGGAGAAGCAGGCGTTTCATAGGGGGTCACCGCCTTTCGGGTGAGGGTGAGTGGTGTGGCGAACGGCGCAGGCGGATATGGAATCCGCCCCTACGAGGGATGGGTAACAGGCATTGACCCGGGGACGAGTGCCAATGGATGGTTGGCGGGCGAACAATGTTCGCCCCTACAATTACTATTATAGTAGCATATTTGCAGAGCAAGAGCAAGACAGCAAAAAGGAGCGACCCTGCCGTAACCCGTTAGTGGGTTTTCATGGCAGTGTCGCCCCTCATCCGGCCTGCGGCCACCTTCCCCCAAGGGGGAAGGCTTTTGCTCGGCTATATTTAGTTTGGCAGACTGTCGGCGTAGTCGTTCTCGCCGCCGACGGGGTACTGGGCCACAACGTCGGTGTCGGCGGCAGTCTCGGCGGTGGCGGTATCGTCGTGCAGCGACTCCTTCGTCACAGCAAAGGCGGACTTGTGATCGGCGTTGACCTCATAGACCAGCGTCGGCGCGTCGGAGCTGGCAAGGTAGCACAGACTGTCGTCGGACGCGCTCGCCGTGCCGAACCGCACCGTCAGGCTTGTGCCGTCGGTGAAGGACAGTGTAGCGGTCACGTCGGGGGCATCCAGCCCGTAGGCGCTGTCAGCATCGGGCGCGGTGATGGTCCACGCGGTCTGCATTTCCAGAATCGTACCGGCCATCTTCCTGACGCTGCTCTGGGTCAGGGCGTAGTCCGGGTCGTCGGTCAGCGTCCAGATGCCGTCGGTGCAGGTAAATGTCAGGCCGTTCACCCGCATGGCGGCCACATCGTCTGTCGTCTTGTCGGTCAGCGTCTGAGCTTTGTACAGGTCGCGGGGGGACTTGCTCAGCGTCGCCAGGTCGCTGCGCCGGACCGTGTAGGCTGCGCCGGATTCGTCGTAGACGTAGTAGACGTCTGCCACGCTGTTCAGCTGATCCACAGTCAGGTCCACGGTCTGCTCCCCTGCCCCGAGGGTGATCGTCATCTGCGGGGTGTCACTTTTAGCGGGCAGCTCGGCCAGGTCATTGCCCTCGAGCTTGCGCTGCGCCTTCAGGTTGGCGTAGTCCTCCACAAGGCTCTGCACCTTGCTCTGGTCCAGCGGCAGCGACGGGTCATCGGCCAGCAGCCAGCCGTCGCTGCCCTTGAGGAGCGAGACCTCTACATTGTTGCCCGCGTAGGACAACGCGTCGATGTCATCCACCGCAAGGTCACACAGCGGCAGCGTCGTGTCGGTCTCCGCCTCCCCGTGCAGCGTCAGCACGGCCAGCAGGATGCCCAGCAGCGCAACGACGCCCACAAGGATGACAAGCGGCAGAAATTTCTTGTTTTTCATGGTTCTCCTTTATCTGCGGCGGCGCACAACGCAGACCACCGCGCCCGCAATGATGCAGACGATGGGCAGCACCAGCGTGAACAGTACGCCCAGCGGGATGGCCGCCGAGGTCGGCACGCTCAGCGAGGCCGCGCTCATGCTCTTGCCGTTGATGACCGCTGTCGTCTGCTCGCCGTTCATCCAGTTGACAACGCTGCCCAGGAATTGGGCGTTGCCGCCGGAGACGGCCTGGTTGATGCTGCTTTCCAGCAGGTTCGGGCAGTTGACCCAGACGACGCGCGCACCGGTGGCGGAGTTATCCGCCGCCACAGCCACGGCAAAGCAGCCCTCGGGGTCGGTATCGGCCTTCTGGGCGGTCTCGGCGGTGGCGTAGTTCTCCATCGAGTAGGCGTTATCACCGGTGGTCAGCAGGTCGGTAAAGGCGAACTCGCTGTCGTCGTTCGTCGTGATGCCCTGGGCAATGGGGGTGTAGATCATCATGCTCTGGGACACGCCCGCGGTGATGTCGTTGTCGGCCAGCTTGGGCAACAGGTAGGTCTGGGGGTAGCCGTAGGGGTAACGGTCGGTGTCGGTCTCGATCAGCAGGCCGGGCTGGCGGGCCATGCCGCAGTCGGCCAGCACACTGTCAAGATTCGGCGTCCCGGTGGTGAAGTCGGTGGTCACAAACAGCTTGCCGCCGTTCGCCACGTAGTCCTTCAAAATCTTCGTCTCGGCATCGGTCAGGTCTGCGCCCGGCGCGTTGATAAGCACGGCACTCACATCCGCCGGGATACTGCCGGCGGTGGTCAGGTTCAGCGAGGTCACGGTCACACCGGCGTTGGACAGCGTGTCGGTAAAGTCGTCGGACAGCGCGGTCTCGCCGTGGCCGGTCAGCTCGTACAGCTGGTAGGCCGCCGTGCGGGTGACCTTGGCGATGCCGGAGGTCAGGGCGTTCTCGGCCTGGAAGCTGTAGTTGGCCGTGCCGGTGGTGTAGTAGCTCTCCAGGTCCATCTCGTACATATCGTTGTAGGAGAGCACGTCGCTGTTGTCACCGCAGACCAGCACAACGCTGCCCACCGACGCGCCGTCATACTGCTGGGCGAACGTCGGGTAGAGCACGGGATCGCGCTGCTGCCAGCTGAAATGGCTGCTCTCGCCCGCGTAGCGGTCCAGCAGGCGGGTAATGTTCGCGTCCTCCTGCCCGCTCTCGGCCAGATAGTAGGCCGTCACATCGGCGTTCAGTTCATGGAGCAGGTTCTCGGTGGTGTCACTTAACGTGAAAAGCGACGTCGTGGAAATATCGTACTCGGTGTATTTGGTGGGCAGTGCACGGATGACGAGGTTGACCAGAATGATCACCGCCAGCACCACCACCGCCAGCGCACTGGCGTACATTCCGCTGTGCAGGGCACGCTTGCTGCCGCCCTGCGGGAGCTTTACATTCAACTTTTTCATGGCGTATCCCTCCTCAATTCCAACGGCGGCGTTCCAACGCCTGCCCGGTCAGGAAGAGGAACAGCCCGATGACCGACAGATAGTACACGATGGCCGGGATGCTGAACATACCGCCCACAATGTCCTGGAACGGGTCAAACAGCGCCAGCGCGGACAGCACCGCGTTGAAGGCCGTCAGCAGCCACGCCGGGCGCAGCCGGAACAGAATGAACAGCACGACAGCCCCCACGCAGAACACCGTGACGCCCGCGGTCAGCCGCTTGCAGATAACGCCGACGAGAATCGACGCGATGAGCACGACGACCATAAAAGCAATGAATGCCAGCAGATTGCCGGTGGTGAACATGGTCTGAATGCCATCCATAATGTAGGCAACGAGCAGTGCGCCGAAGGTGGCGAGGTAGGCTAAGATCTGGTTCTCGGTCAGGGCCGAGATCCAGGTGCCGACGGCCAGGCAGGCGCTGCCCAGCAGCAGGTAGCCAAGCACGGCACTGTACGCCGCAACGAGCGAGACCGTGCCGAACGCCTTTAAAATCAGCGGCATGAGCACGGCGGCGGCCAGCGGAAGGGCAAAGACCGCGACCTCGGCCAGAAACTTACCGGCCACGATGGCCGGGATGCTGACCGGACTGGTCAGCAGCAGCTGGTCGGTACGGTTCTTGCGCTCCTCCGCAAAGCTGCGCATACTGATGGCCGGCAGCAGGAAAAGCAAAATCATCGTCATGGTGTAGAGCACCGACGCAAAGTCCGACGAGGCGTAGAGCAGGTTGCGGTTGGTGTAGTACAGCCCCAGGAAGAAAAGGCTTACGGCAGCAACGACCCAGCCGATCATGCCGGTAAAGTAGCTTTTGACCTCGCGTTTAAAGATTGCTTTCATCGCTGTTTGCCTCCTTTTCGTTTTCTTCTTCTGCGGCGGCTTCCGCAGGGGGATTTTCGGCGGGGGCAGCGGTGCTTTCCGGCTTGCCGCTCTCGGGTGTCTCGGTCAATTGCAGGAATACATCCTCCAGGCTCATCGTCTCGGCGCTCAGGTTCAGCACCGGGCAGCCCGCCTGAGCCAGCGCCAGCGAGAGCGCACCGCGCAGGTCAGTACCCGCCGTGCTGACGGCGGTGAAGCTGACCTCGCCGCCCTTCTCGTCGGTGACACGCAGGTCGGTCAGGCCGGGCACCTTGCCTGCAGCGGCCACAACGGCCTCGCGGCTGCCCTGTGCCGTGGCGGTGATCGTGCCCTTGGCGGTCAGCTGGGCGGCCAGCTCCTCCGGTGTGCCCTGCGCCACGAGCCTGCCGTGGGCAATGATGAGCACCCGGTCACAGACGGTCTGGACCTCGCTCAAAATATGGCTGGACAGGATGACCGTGTGGGTCTTGCCCAGGTCGCGGATGAGGGAGCGGATCTCGATCATCTGCGCCGGGTCCAGGCCGACGGTGGGCTCATCCAGAATGATGATCTTCGGCGTGCCGAGCAGCGCAGCGGCAATGCCCACACGCTGACGGTAGCCCTTGGACAGGTTGCGGATCAGGCGCTGCTCCATGCCCTGCAGGCCCGCGCGGGCCGCGGCGTGCGCCACTGCGGCGGCACGATCCGCCTTTTTGCGGGTGCCCTTCAGCTCGGCAACGAACAGCAGATACTCCTGCACGGTCATCTCCTGATACAGCGGCGGCAGCTCCGGCAGGTAGCCGATGCAGGCCTTGGCCGCGGCGGGCTCGTCGGCAATGTCGTGGCCGTCGATTTTGACCGTGCCGTCCGTGGCCGAAATGTAGCCGGTAATAATGTTCATGGTGGTCGATTTGCCCGCGCCGTTGGGGCCGAGCAGGCCGTAGATGCCGCCATCCGCCACGGTGAAGCTAATGTCGTCCACCGCGGTGTGGCTGCCGTAGCGCTTTGTCAGATGCTCTACTTCGATCAAAGTGCGCACTCCCCTTTTCATTTCATAATGTCTTTTATTATAGTGATAAATTGTGATAATTTTGCGACAATGGTTTGAAGAAGTGTGAAATCGTGCGCGGGGCTTTGCCAAAAAACGCCGCGGAAACAGGAGCAGCTCCCGTTTCCGCGGCGTTTCGCGGGTTTATTCTGAATCAGAAGTCCATGCCGTTGGGGTAGGTATCATGCCGCACAAAGCCGCCGAGCTCGTCGGTAGTCGTCATGCCCATGGCCAGTGCCTTGCTGCGCATGGCGGCATAAAATTCCGCGTAGGTCGCCTGCATGTACGGTTCCAAAAAGAAGCCGCCGATGCCGAAGGTGAACACGCAGAGCAGCAGCCAGCCAAAGAAGGACAGCTTGAGGATGAAGAAGTTCCACTTCTCGCCCTCCATCATCTCCTTGCTCAGTTCCATAGCGCGGGTTGCAGACATATAGGGGTTTTCGGCCAGCAGGTAGGGCACCAGCGCATAGCAATACTCCCAGTAAATGCCCGGCACAATGAGCAACAGGAAGCCCAGCGCGATTTTCAGGTCGGTAAGCAACTGCACCACGATGGGGTTGCCGTAGGGGCGGCGGAAGGTGCTGACGACGGTGGAGACGGGCGTCAGGGACTGGCGGCTCTCCATAAAATAGCGGCAGCGGCCGACGTTGAGCGGGTAGACGACAAAGAGTGCCCAGCAAAGCGCGGCAATAGAGCCGATGAGCATACCGACGAGGATCGCCCCCAGCATACTGTCGGGGATACTGTTGATGATGTCATAGGCCGTCGTGTCGTCCGTAACGGTGCTGACAGCCTGCCGCGCCGCATTGCCGCTGTTGGCCCCTGCCCCGCCCAGCCCTACAAAGCTGAGCACCAGACAGATCCAGAAGGAACGCCAGTAGCGTCCCTGCAGGGCCTGCTTGGCGTTGGTTTTTAAAAGTTCGCGTGTCCACATAGTGGGTCACCTCCATAATTCATGCTTTAGGGATGGGCAAAGCTCCGAATTGTTCTCGAGGGCGTACAGCATATAGTTGTGTTCGGCTTGTCTTTCATCCATATACTGCATTTTGATTTTGCAAAACATGCGTTTTGCTCACGGTTGCATGCTTTTACTATATGCTTTTATTATAACAGCTTATGGCGCAAATGCAAGTTTTGGCGCGGCGCGTTTTGACGTTTTTGCGAAGTTTTTACGCATGTTCACAAAAATATAAAAAAGTTTGGCATTTTTTGCGGAAAACGCTTGACATTTGTTTGCGGTTTGGCTATAATAATACACGTCGTCAGGGCCACGGCCCACGGCGAAAAGAATATGCGGATGTGGCGGAACTGGCAGACGCGCTAGATTCAGGTTCTAGTTCCCTTAAAAGAGTGTGGGTTCAAATCCCTTCATCCGCACCAAAATCCTCGAACGTTTGTTCGGGGATTTTTTGTTTTAGTGATTTGTTTGGGATGACAAGCATCGTCCCCTGCGGCGCTGGCGGTTCGCGCTTTTCTGCTATAGATACAGCAACAGCCCCGGTCCTGCACTGGAACCGGGGCTGTACGATTTTACATCCGCTTTACGCCATGAAATCCGGCAGGGGCTTGCCCTCCTTCAGCCATTGGTGATACTCGGCGGTAGCGGCAAACTCAACGTCGCCAGCGGAGTTCAGCGCCGTCTCGACCGAATCCTGGATGACACCAATGATAAAGCCGACACCAACGACCTGCATTGCAATGTCATTGGAGATGCCGAACAGCGAGCAGGCCATAGGAATCAGCAGCAGCGAACCGCCCGCAACGCCGGAGGCACCGCACGCGCCCAGTGCCGACATGATGGACAGCAGGATGGCGGCGGGCAAAGAGACCTCCATGCCCAGCGTGTTGGCCGCAGCCAGCGTCATGATCGTGATGGTGATGGCCGCACCGTCCATGTTGATAGTCGCACCAAGCGGAATAGAGACGGAGTAGACGTCCTTATCCAGGCCGAGCTTCTCACACAGAGACATATTGACCGGGATGTTGGCCGCGGAACTGCGGGTAAAAAAGGCGGTCAGACCGCTCTCACGCAGACAGCGAAGCACCAGCGGGTACGGGTTGCGGTGCAAATAGATGAAGATGATCAGCGGATTGATGACCAGCGCCATCAGCAGCATAGTGCCGACCAGTAAAAGCAGCAGGCGGCCATACTGAGTGAAGATAGACAGGCCGTTGTCCGACACACTGGCGAAAACCAGTCCCATGATGCCGAACGGTGCCAGGTTGATGATCCAGCGCACGATGGTGGAGACCGCGTCCGCAGTGTTGGCCATAAAGTTCTTAGTCGTGTCACTTCCCAGGCGCTTCATCGCCAAGCCGAACAGGCAGGCCCACATCAGGATGCCGATGTAGTTGCCGTTCATGATCGACGCCACCGGGTTGGAAACAATATTGGCCAACAGCGTGTGCATGACGTCACCCAGACCCTGCGGCACAACGTCTGCCGTGGCGGCCTCGGCCAGAACCAGCGTCTGCGGGAACAGCTTGCTGGTCAACACGCTCAGCGCCGCGGCCACAAAGGTCGTCAGCATATACAGCCAGACAACGGTGCCGAAGCGGCGGTCCAGCTTGGATGAACCCTGTGCCAGTGCGCTGGCAACGATGACGAAAACCAGCACCGGGGCAATGCCCTTCAACGCGCCGACAAACAGGCTGCCGAATTCTTCCAGCCATACGGCACCGGGGCAGATCAGTGCCAGCGCCGCACCGACAAGCAGACCGATGGCAATACGCAGGATCAAGCTGGTCTCGTTGTACTTGGCGGCCAGCGACTTGACCGCCTTGGTGAATTGATTCATGTGAAGCTCCTCTTCCTTATTATAATAGTCGGGCACGTTTTGCAGGGTGTGCGCGCCGTTTGCAGCCGCCCGCACAGGCGGCTCGCGTGACAATCCACATTATAGCGCATCCCGTGCAGATTGCAAGAGAAGTACAGCTGTAGTGCCTGCGAAAACAGTCACTTTTGGTCGGTGTAACGCGGGAAAAAAATTGCAAAAAATGTTTTTGTACGTGGGATAGGTGTATTTGTACTGCGTACATTTTGCGGCTGCATAGGGCAACAACTCTACAGCGCCGCAGGGGTCAATGCTCGCCAGCGACCCGGGACGTTTGCAGTAACGGCAAGGCTCCGCGGGTGGATATGGAATCCGCCCCTACGGTGCAGAGGACGATGCTTGTCATCCCAAACAAATCACTAAAACAAAAAATCCCCGAACAAACGTTCGAGGATTTTGGTGCGGATGAAGGGATTTGAACCCACACTCTTTTAAGGGAACTAGAACCTGAATCTAGCGCGTCTGCCAGTTCCGCCACATCCGCATATTCTTTTCGCCGTGGGCCGTGGCCCTGACGACGTGTATTATTATAACGGCTGGCAGAAGAAATGTCAAGCGATTTTTTGAGAAAAATGCTGCTTTTTTCAACGAAAAATGCGGTCCTCCGCTTTTCGACGAAAGACCGCATTTTATGAAAAGATTACCAGAGGTTGACGACCTCGTTGTACAGGCCCTCGTAGCTCTTGGCGGAGTTGGACCAGCTGAAGTCGCACTCCATGGCGCGCTTGACCAGCACGGGCCAGCCGTCCTTCTGCCAATAGCCTTCCTTGGCGCGCCAGCAGGCCTCATACAGCTCATGGGCGTTGTAGTTGGCAAAGGTAAAGCCGTTGCCGTAGCCGTCGCCGGAGTCGCGGATAGAGTCCTTCAGGCCGCCGGTCTCGCGGATGACGGGGATCGTGCCGTAGCGGCAGGAGACCATCTGGGCCAGGCCGCAGGGCTCGGAGCGGGACGGCATCAGGAAGATGTCGGCACCGGCGTAGATCTGCTGTGCCAGCTTGGCGTTGAAGCCGATGTAGACACCGACGCGGCCCGGGTTGCGTGCGCACAGCTCGTTGAAGAAGTTCTCATACTGGGCCTCGCCGGAGCCGAGGATGACCAGCTCGATGCCCTGCTGCAGCAGACCCTCGGCGATGGCCTGAACCAGGTCAACGCCCTTGTGGCCAACCAACCGGGTGACCATGGCCATGACCGGGCTGCCATCCTTATGCAGGCCGAACTCGTCCTGCAGGGCCTCTTTGCAGACAGCCTTGCCCTCCTGGAAGGTCTCGGCGTCGTAGTTTTTGGCAATGTCAGGGTCGGTGGCAGGGTTAAAGACATCGACGTCAATACCGTTCAGAATGCCGCACAGCTTATACTGCTTCTGGCGCAGCAAGCCGTCCAGACCGTGGCTGAACCACGGGTCGAGAATCTCCTGCGCGTAGGTCGGGCTGACGGTGGTGACCTTGTCTGCGCACTCGATGGCGCCCTTCATGAAGTTGGCGCAGCCGTCATACTCCACAACATGGGCGTCACGTGCGCCGATGCCGCAGGTATCCTCGAGAATATCCAGACCATACTTGCCCTGGTAGGCAATGTTGTGGATCGTGAACACCGTCTTGATGCGGCTGAACTTATCCAGATGGCGGTAGTACAGGTTCAGGTAGACGGGCGTCAATGCGGTCTGCCAGTCATTGCAGTTGATGATGTCCGGCTCAAAGTCGGTGTAGAACAGCATCTCCAGAATGGCGCGGGAGAAGAACGCGAAACGCTCGCCGTCGTCATAGAAGCCGTACAGACCGCTGCGCTTGAAGTAATACTCGTTGTCGATGAAGTAGAAGACAACGCCGTCGCGCTCGGCCTTGAACAGGCCGCAGTACTGGCTGCGCCAGCCCACGGGCACGCTGAAGTTGGTGACATAGGTCAGCGTATCCTTGAATTTCAGGTCGCCGTACAGCGGCATAACGACGCGGGCGTCGATGCCGTCGCGAACCAGCGCCTTGGGCAGAGCGCCCGCAACATCGGCCAGGCCGCCGGACTTGGCAAAGGGTGCAGCCTCGCTGGCTGCGTACAGGATTTTCATAAGCACCTCCGTGCGAGTTTCACAAAATGAGGGCGAGGGAAAGTCTGGCTCTCCCCCGCCCTCTCATCAAAGTCGTCTCCGGGGAGAGGGAGTTCGACCTCTATGAGCGTTATGTCTCCCCTGTGTCAGCGTTTTGCTGGCGGGGGTATTTTATACGCTGTGGCCCTTGGCGACGAACACCGGGAAGGTGTCAGTGCCGGTCAGCTTCTTGTCCTCGGTGATGTGGACGTTCTTGTCGGTGACGACGTACTCCACATTGCAGTTCGGCTCAACAACGGTATCCTGCATCAGGACGCAGTTCTTGACAACAGCGCCCTTCTTGATCTTGCAGCCGCGGAACAGCACGCTGTTCTCAACGGAGCCCTCGATGACGCAGCCGTCAGCCAGCAGACTGTTCTTGACTGAGCTGCCCTCCAGGTAGCGGGTCGGGTTATCGTCACGAATCTTCGTGTAGATGGGCGCGGGTCCGAACAGGGCGTCCATGCTGCCTTCCTGGAGCAGACGCATATTCTCGTCGAAGTAGCTCTTCATGTCGGAGACGCGGGCGACATAGCCGTCGAACCGGTAGGCATGGACGTTCAGCAGCTTGAGGTTGCGGGCCAGGATGTCGCGCTCGAAGTAGACGAGGCCGCGGACGGAGGCATCGTGGATCAGGTGGATCAGGCTCTCGCGCTCAATGACATAGATGTTCATGGCGAGGTTCTGCTCACCGATGCGGTAGTCGTTGGACAGAATCTCAACAACGCGGTCATTGTCATCCAGACGGATGGTGTAGTTATCACTGCGGGCACCCTCGGGGATGGCGGCGCGGTTGTAAACCATCGTGACGTCAGCGCCAGACTTGACATGGGCATCGATCAGCTTATTGAAGTCGAAGTTCATGGCAATGTAGGAGTCAGACAGGATGACGTAGCGCTCCTTCTGCGCCTCGAGCCAGTTGAGGATGCTGTCCAGTGCGTCCACACGGCCGGAGTACAGCTTGACGCTGCGCTCGGCAAAGGGCGGGACGATGTTCAGGCCGCCGCGCTTACGGGTCAGGTCCCACTCACGGCCTGCGCCCAGGTGATCCATCAGAGAGTGGTAGTTTTTACGCACGATGACGGACACGTTGTCGATGCCGGCGTTGGCCATGCTGGACAGCGTGAAGTCGATCAGGCGGTAACGTCCGCCGAACGGGATGGAGGCCATGGAGCGCTCCGCCACCAGTTCGGGAACGAGGTTATCATACGTATTGGCGAAAATGACGCCGAGAGCATTCACATTGCTGTTTACCATTGTTCCTCACCATCCTTTACATCGCTGGAGACCATTGCCTTGGGGCCAACCACTGCGCCCTTGCCGATGACGACGCCGGAGCCGACGGTGGCGACATCGCCGGGCTCGGCAATGTTCAGGCCGCCCTCGGGCATAGCGCCGACGGTTGCGCCCTCCTCGATTGTGACGTTCTCGGCCACGATGCAGTGCTTGACGGACGCACCGGCCTTGATGACCGTGCCGCCCATAACGACGGCTGCTTCCACCGTAGCGCCCTTCTCAACGACTGCGCCGGGGAACAGGATGGAATTGTTGACCGTACCGTTGACCTTGCAGCCCTCGGAGATCATCGAGTTGGAGATGGTGGCGTCGCTGCCGATCTGCTGGCAGGGACGGCCCGTGTTGCGGGAGTAGATCTTCCAGTTCTCATCGAACAGGTTGATGCCGGAATGCTTCGGGTCCAGGACCTCCATGTTGGCCTGCCACAGGCTGGAGATCGTGCCGACGTCCTTCCAGTAGCCGCTGAAGTGGTACGCATACATACGGCGGCCATCCTTCAGCAGGTTGGGAATGACGTTCTTGCCAAAGTCGTTCTCGGAGTTGGGGTCAGCCTCGTCCTCGCTCAGGTATTTCTTCAGGATGTCCCAGTTGAAGATGTAGATGCCCATGGAAGCCAGGTTGGACTTGGGCTCCTTCGGCTTTTCCTGGAAGGCGTTGATGCGGTCATCCTCATCGGTGACCATCAGGCCGAAGCGGGATGCCTCGCTCCATGGCACCTCCATGACGGCGACGGAGAACTCTGCGTTCTTCTCCTTATGGAAGCGCAGGAAGTCAGAGTAATCCTGCTTGCAGATCTGGTCGCCGGACAGGATGATGACATACTTGGGGTCATAGCGGTCAATGAAGGACAGGTTCTGATAGATGGCGTTGGCCGTGCCCTTGTACCAGTCAGAGCCGGAGGCCTGCTGGTACGGCGGCAGAACGTGAACACCGCCGTGCAGGCGGTCAAGGTCCCACGGCTGGCCGTTGCCGATGTACTCGTTCAGGACGAGGGGCTGATACTGGGTCAGGATGCCCACCGTGTCAATGTCAGAATTGACACAGTTGGACAGCGGGAAGTCGATGATACGATACTTTCCGCCAAACGGAACTGCCGGCTTGGCGAGCTTCTGGGTCAGCGCGTACAGACGCGAGCCCTGGCCGCCTGCCAGGATCATTGCGATCATTTCTTTAGCCATAAGATTTCTCCCCTTAAAATTTCGGCAGAATGCCGTTTTTAACATATATCCAAAGACGGCTTACACCGTCGTTTTGGCCTTGGGCGGACGTCCGCGGCGCTTGGGAGCCGCCTCGGTCACGGCGTCTGCGGCAGGGGCCGCAGTCTTGGCAGTGGTTTTTGCCGTCTTTTTGGCGGCGGGCTTGGCGGGCTTTTCCGCTGCCTTGTCCGCCGCCTTGGCGGCGCGCGGCTTGCGGGCAGCGGGCACGCTCAGGTAGAGGGTGGACAGCGGCGGCAGCGTCAGCGAAATATGCTGGTCGAAGCCGTGCATCGGGCCCTTCTTCGCCTTGACCGTGCCGTTGGTCACGCCGGAGCCGCCGTACTTCTTATCGTCGGAGTTGAGGATCTCCTTGTAGCTGCCGGGGTTCGGCACGCCCATCTGGTACTCCTTGCGCAGCACCGGGTTGAAGTTGCATACGACAAGCACCATCTTGCCCGCAGCGTCGCGGCGCAGGAACGCGATGACGCTCTGCTTGCTGTCGTCGGGCACGATCCACTGGAAGCCCTCCCAGCTGTAATCGACCTGCCACAGGGCGGGCGTGTCACGGTAGAAGTGGTTCAGATCCCTGACGTAGCTTTGCAGCTCACGGTGCTTATCGTAGCCGAGCAGCATCCAGTCGAGCGGCTTCTTCTCGTCCCACTCGATAAACTGGCCGAAGTCCTGGCCCATAAAGAGCAGCTTTTTGCCGGGATGGGCCATCATGTAGCCAAAGAAGGTGCGCAGGTTCGAGAATTTTTCCTCATAATCGCCGGGCATCTTGTTCAGCAGGCTGCACTTGCCGTGGACGACCTCGTCGTGGCTGATGGGCAGCACGAAGTTCTCACTGAACGCATAGAAGAAGCTGAACGTGACCTTGCCGTGGTTGCCGGCGCGGAAGAGCGGGTCGGTTTTCATGTAGCTGAGCATGTCGTTCATCCAGCCCATGTTCCACTTGAAATTGAAGCCCAAGCCCCCGTCGGACGCGGGCTTTGTGACCAGCGGCCAGGCGGTGGATTCCTCGGCGATCATCATTTTATGCGGATAGCGGCCCAGAATAGCCGTGTTCAGCTTCTGCAGGAAAGCGATGGCCTCGAGATTTTCCTTGCCGCCGTTGACGTTCTGCTCCCATTCGCCGTCCTTGCGGTTGTAGTCGAGGTAGAGCATACTGGCGACAGCATCGACGCGCAGACCGTCCACATGATAGCGATCCACCCAGAACATGGCGCTGGAAATCAGGAAGCTCTCGACCTCCTTCATGCCGTAGTTAAAGACCATCGTGCCCCATTCCTTGTGCTCACCGCGGCGGGGGTTGGGGTCCTCATAGCAGGGGGCGCCGTCGAACATGTACAGGCCGTAGCCATCCTTCGGGAAGTGGGCCGGGACCCAGTCCAGAATGACGCCGATGCCCGCCTGATGCAGCTTGTCGACGAAGGCCATGAAGTCCTTCGGCGTGCCGTAGCGGCTTGTCGGGGCAAAATAGCCCGTGACCTGATAGCCCCAGCTGCCGTCGAAGGGATACTCGGTGATGGGCAGCAGCTCCACGTGGGTGTAGCCCATTTCCTTTATGTACGGGATCAGCTCGTCGGCCAGCTCGGCATAGTTGTAGGGCACGCCGTTTTCGGGATCCTTCATCTTCCAGCTGCCGGCCTGCAGCTCGTAAATGGACATCGGGCTGTTGATGACATCCCGCTTTTCCTCGTCACTGACCCAGGCGGCATCCCCCCAGGTGTAGCCCTCAATATTATAGACCTTGCTGCCGTTGGATGGGCGGGTCTCGGTATGGAAGGCATACGGGTCAGCCTTATAGACCAGCTCATCCGCCGGGGTGGTGATGCAGTATTTGTAGACATCAAATTGTTTGATGCCGGGAACGAAGCGCTCCCAGATACCGTCCGTCACCTTTTCCATCGGGTGCTCGCCGGGCGTCCAGCTGTTGAAGTCACCCACAATGGAAACGGCCTTGGCGTGCGGTGCCCAGACACGGAACACCGCGCCGGCCTCGCCGTTTTCCTCGCACAGATGTGCACCGAAGTAGCGATAGGCCTCCTGATTGTTGCCCTGCTTGAACAGATAAATGGGCAGATCGGAGCTTTTGGGCGTTTCTTTGCGCTGTTTCAACGTAATCTCCCCTTTTGAGCGGTGCTGTAGTGGATACAGTACACCGACTCTGTATAATCTCTGTCTCTATATTACCTGTTTCTTACGGGAAATGCAAGGTCTTTTGTGTAATATTCTGCTAAAATTTTCGTATGTTACCCATTCGTTTTGTACAAGTTCGACATAAATCGGGTGTTTTTTCGGACAAATACACAAAAAAAGTCCCCTGTAAGGTGTTTTTTACACTTTGCAGGGGATTTGTGCAATCCGGGAATTATTTTCAGGTCCCGTAGATGTAGTACGGGTTCTCGCCGCTGTAGACGCTGCGGCGGTTCCAGACCGTGTGGGTGGCCAGATATTCGGCCCAGGCATGGTAGCCCGCCGCATTGAAGTGGACGCCGTCCTTCGTGGCGTAGTCGTCGATCTGGCTGCCGTCGGCGGGGTTGGTCAGGGCCTCGCGGATGTTGATATAGTAGCAGCCCTTGCGCAGCGCCATGTTGGCCAGCAGGTCGTTGACCGCGGCAATGCGGGTGTTGTCCAGACCGGGCTTGGAGGCGACCACATCCTCCTGTACGCCGGGGATGGACTGGATATAAATCGTCACACCGGGGTTCAGCTGCTCACGCAGCATATCAATGAGGCGCTCGTAGTAGGCGATAAAGCTGTCCTCACTGCCCTGCACGACGAGGTTGTTCGTGCCGACAAGGATATAGAGATAATCCGGCTGGCTGGCGGCAATGGTTTCCATCGGAGTCTCGTTCGCACCGGTGACGGCGTTCTTGACGCTGACATTGTTGACAAAGGTCTGCACGCCCGCGCTGACGTAGGTGGCGTAGTGGGCATTGTGGTAGCCCGTATCGTAGATGCCAAGGCCCGACGCGATGCTGTCGCCCGCGAAGGTGACGGTGTTGAAATAGTCGTTCGTCACGGTGCCCAGCATCGGGACGGCCACCATACGGTGATCGGTGTTGCGGTACTCGGTGTCGATCGTGGCCGCGACTGCCTCGGACTTGTCCCACGCGGCGGTATCGACGCCCGGCAGGATGCGCTGCGGCTCGGCAATGTCTGCCGGGGCCGCCGAGGGGGCCTCGGTGAACGCAGCGGCAGATGCGGCCTGCTCCGGCGTAGCGGATTCCGCCGGGGAAGTCTGAGCCGGGGCACTCTGCCGCGTGAACCAGAAGTAGCCCACGCCGATGCAGAGCGCCGCCAAAACAACGATGAGGATCAGGAACAGTCTGCGCTTGCGGCGCCTGCCTGCGACCTCATTGCGGTAGGTATAAAAATCAGCCATAAAAGCTCCTATTCTTTACGCAATCAAGCATGTATAGTTATTATACGCCGGAACCGCACCGGGTACAAGTGGCCACAGCAAATTTTACAGACCGAAAAAGGGACGTTTGCAAAAATTAGCTTGACGCTTTTCTCCTGTACCCCTATAATAAGAGTAAGAATAGACGTGACCAATCATCACAGAACGGAGGTCCTGCCCCATGGCATGGATGATCGTATCCGACAGCTCCTGCGAGATCCGCGAGCTGGAAAACCCGGCACCGGGCGTGCAGTTTGCCCTTGTACCGTTTAAAATCCGCGTTGGTGAACGCGAGTATGTTGACCTTGCCACGCTGAACACCCAGCAGATGCTGCAGGCCATGACCGACTACAACGGTGCCAGCACCACCGCCTGCCCCAGCCCCGAGGAATGGGCCGAATATTTTTTGCAGGCGGACAACGTGTTTGCCCTCACCATCAGCAGCAACCTGTCCGGCAGCTACAATGCCGCCATGGCCGCGCGCGAGATGGTGCTGGAGGAGCACCCCGAAAAGAAAATTTTTGTGCTGGACACGCTGAGCTGCTCCGGTGCGCTGGCCGGTGCTGCCGAGCTGGCCAACAAGCTGATCGGCGAGGATCAGACATTTGACGACATCTGCTTTGCGCTGAAAAAGTTTGCCGATAGCACCCACATCCTGTTTGCACTGGCGAGCTTTGACAATCTGGCCAAGAACGGCCGTGTCAACAGGGTAGTTGGTTTTATCGCGGGCCGCCTGAACATGCGCGTTCTGGGCCGCCGCACGCCGGACGGCAAGATCGACTTTTACTTCAAGACCCGCGGCGAGACCCGCGTGCTGGCAAAGATTCTGGAGCAGATGGACGAGGACAAATACGATGGTGTCCATCCGGTGCTCATCAGCGAGTGCGGCAATCAGAACGCCGCCCAGCTTTTGCATCACGGCATTGAGGCCAAGTGGCCCGGCGCTCCGGTGAAGATCGTGCCCTGCTCCGGCTTGTGCAGCTTCTACGCGCAGGATCAGGGCATCATTATCACGTATTGAGACCAAAATCAAAATGACCGCCAGACGTTTTCCTCGTCTGGCGGTCATTTTCATAAAGCACTATTTGCCGCAGCCTCCACCATGATATGCTTGAGTTGCTCTGGTGTCAGAATTGCGTTCACTTTGCGGTGAATCATGCGGTGGCAGTTTGCACAAAGGCAGACCAGGTCTGTCTCCGGGTTCACCTTCACTTCCTCGTCCAGAGAAGACAACGGAACTAAATGGTGAACCTCGATAAAGTTTTTGCCCAGTGCACCGTAGGTCTTTTCAAAATCAAAACCGCAGACACTGCATTTACAGCCATGAATCCGAATCGCTGCTGCGCGGTTCTGTGGGCTGCGCTCGTAACGGGTGACGTAATACTCCGTCTTCTTCCCATCCGGATACATCACACGAGTTTCTTCAACACCTACGTTTGGCTCGACACGTTTTGCCACCCACGGCCATGCCTTTTCCACTCTCCACATCATCCACAAGAAAGATTGTGCGTCAATCAGCTCCACATCCTCGAAATATCTTTCCAAAAGCACTTCAATCTGTCTGGCAATGTCTATTATCGTCTGATAATTTTCCCATGTACATTCGTTCAAGCACGAGATCGATATTTCCAGCTTCGGAAAACTAATATTCCGGTAATGATCCTTTTTGACCGTCACATAGCGTTCACGGTCTTTGAGAAAAAACAGGTAAGCAATCACAGAGAACGGGTCATAAATTCGTTTAGTGGATAATAATATTACCAGCTCATGAAAGCAGTCTTCCTCGTCACTAACATTTCCCCGGAACAGTCGTTTCAAAATCCACGCCGTCTTTTGGCAGTCATTCGTAAAGACTTCTGATGTCAACATATAGCTGGGCAACGAAACAAGATTTTCGCGTTCTTCCTCTACAACAACTGAAAAGGTATTCAGTACGCACTTTACAATTTCAGAATCTGTCTTATCATTCCAGCCATTCAACTGCAATTTCTTATGTGCTTCCGTCCAAACCTGTCTCTTGTAGCCTTCTTCATGATACCAGTCGCCCGAGTGGAAGGATACCTCTGTCGAGTCGTCTCCTGTGCCCTTTTGATTTGCCACTGCAATTGCCGTAAGCTGAGACAAACGTTCCTCAAAAAGGCTCTCACTTATTATAGTATTCATTAGTATTCATTTCATTTGCCTATCACTTTATTCCGGCAGCCGCTCCTTCACGAAATCCAGGAACGCCTGAGCGGCGGGGGCAAGGTTCTCGCCGCAGGCGAGACCGATCTCCATCATCTGGTGGGGATTCATCGGGCGCTCCACGACGCCGGGATAGCCGTCCTGGTGGTTGATGGCGTTGTTTACGCTGATACCCAAGCCCGCCGACACCATGGCATAGGTCGCCGTGATGTCCATCGTGGAATAGCGTGCGTCGGGGCGGGCCTTCAGCTTGTCAAAAATCAGGGTGATGTCGGTCTCCATGCCCGGGTAGCTGTCGATGAACGGCTCGGTCTTCAGGCTTTCCACCGGGAAGGACTCGCGGTCCGCCAGCGGGTGGTTTTTGGGCAGCAGGACCATCAGCTCGTCCTGACGGATGGGCAGCCAGACCGGCAGCGAGTCACGGTGGCTGATGAGGCAGAAATCCGTGCGGTGATCCAGCAGCATCTCGGCCAGCTCGCTGCTGGTGCCGTTGACGATCTTGATGACCACGCCGGGGTGCCGTGTGCGGAACGCCGCCATCATCCGGGTGACCCACTCATAGTAGCAGTTATACGCCGTACCGATGACAATGGTGCCGCAGTCTGCGCCGCGCACCTTGGCTGCGGTCTGTTCCAGCCGCTCCTGCGCAAACAGCAGCTCACGCACCGACGGCAGCAGCTGGCGGCATTCCGCGGTGGGCTGCACGCCGCTTTTGGCGCGGTGCAGCAAGGCAAAGCCCAGCTCCTTTTCCAGCGTTGCCACACTGCGGCTGATGCCGGAGACCGTAAACCCCATCTCCTCCGCCGCCGCACGCAGGCTGCCGCGGTCGATTGCCTTTAATAAGATCTGCCAGCGTTCTGTATCCATCTTGTACCTCTTATTGCTATATTTGCAATTTTGTAAAAATTGTGTTACGTTTTCATCAATCATAAGACAGAACGCCGAATTTGTCAAGAGCAGGAGAACGGAAATTAAAAAAGCCTCCCCCGGTTACGAGGGAGGTGCCCCGCAGAGCCGGAGCTTGGGGTTCATCACTCTTTTATATTCCGCTCCTGCTTGCGCTTCATGCGCTCAAGCAGAGCTGCCTTCTGCTTGTCCCATTTGGCATCGTACTCCGGGGTAGCCGGGTCGATGCAGCGGGCAAAGCTCCAATGCAGGCCGTCGCGGCGGCTCAGCTTAAAGCGCAGATACCAGTGCCCGCAGTAGGGGCAGGCTGCTCTGGTAAAGTAGCCCGTGTTGCCGCGCTTGAGCCAGACCTCGTCGTTTTGCAGCGGCGCGCCGCACTCAGGGCAGCGTGCCTGATACAGCTCGGGCACGCTGCGGTAGTCGTCGTGTTCCATGCGGTTCATGAACAGCTGCACATCGCGGCCCGTGTTCTCGGCACCGAGCAGCGCCTCGGTCAGCAGCTCCTCCTCCGTCGGATAGGTCGCGAGGCCCTCGGCCAGCGGGAGCTTGCGGCAGACCCTGGCCGTATAGAGCGCGTCGTCCAGTGCGTTGTGGAACGGTTCTTCCTTGGGGATGCCCAGACGGTCCACAACGCTTTCCAGGGTCAGGCCCTCTCCCTCCTTGCGGGGGTAAGCCTGCAGGAAGATGCGCTGCAGGTCGTACCAGCGGTTCGGCCAGTTTTCATCCAGCCCGACGAGGAACAGGTTTTGCTTTAAAACCGGCACGTCGTCCAGGCCCCACTCGGCCAGCTCGGCATCGTCGCCCGCCCAGTCAAGAAATTTCTGCAGGCCCTCCTTCATCGGCAGGCCCGCGTCCAGGTCGCCCTGGGACAGACCCGTGACCTTGGCGATATGATGCTGCAATTTGCGGAAAATGTGCGGCTTGAGGTTGACCTCAAACGTATCCAGCACGTCGCCGCGGTCATTGATGCGGGCCGCGCCGATCTGAATGATTTCACCGCGCAGCGTCAGCTCCGTGCCGTGATAGAGGAAGGTTTTCGGCTGGTAGCCGATGTTCCATTCCAAATCGAAAACGATCAGATTCACAGGTCAGGTCTCCTCATTCAAAATAAACTTTTCCACCGCCAGGCCCACGCCGTCGTGGTCGTTATCGGCGGTCAGGTAGTTGGCCGCAGCCTTGACCGGCGGCTGGGCGTTGCCCATGGCCACGCCCATACCGGCCAGGCGTATCATCGGCAGGTCGTTCCAGCCGTCACCGCAGGCCATCAGATTGGCGGGGGTCAGGCCCTTGGCGCGCAGCAGAATTTCCAGCGAGGTATCCTTGCCGACGCCGAGGGGCATTGTTTCAATAAAGAAAGGTGCGCTGCGGCAGATGGACAGCTTGCCCGCAAACTCCTGCTGCATCAGCTCCTCAACGTGCGGCATGTCGGCGGGGTCGCCGGTCAGCAGCAGCTTGTTGATGGGGTAGGTCACCTCGGCGGGCAGGTTTTCCACTTTGCGCACGGGGATCTTGTTGATGCGGGCTTCCTCCAGCACGTAGGGGGCGTCGGGAACCTCGGTCACGATGCCGTTTTTATCGTAGGTCAGCGGCACGACGTTCCAATAGCGGCTGAACGTGCAGACCGGCTCGATCAGGTCTGCCGGGAAGGCATGCTGCACCAGCGTCTGTCCGGTCCGGCAGTCGATGATCTTGCCGCCGTTGTAACTCAAAATACAGCCGCCGTACTTTTCGAGCTCGAGCTCCCTGGCCAGCGGCTCAATGCCTACGGTGGGCCGTCCGCTGGCCAGCACGATGCAGACGCCGCGGCGGGCTGCCTCCTGCAATGCCGCCTTAGTGCGCGGCGTGATGACTTTTTCGGTGTTGGTCAGGGTGCCGTCAAGGTCCAGCGCCAAAACTTTATATTGCATGGTTATTCCCCCGGAATGCAGATTTGTGTATATTGTACTCTAAAATGGGGGATTATGCAAGCATCTTGCCTTCCCCTGTGGGGCTGCGCCCGCAGGCGCGTGTCGGAGCGCAACCGCCGTAGGCGGCTCTTAGCGCGTAGACTGAAGCCGGCCCTGCAGGGCCGGATGAGGGGTATGTTTGCCATTTTTACCCGTTGGCGGGATACCATGGCAGGGTCAGCCCTCATCAGTCAGTGGTCGGAGCCACTGACAGCTTCCCCCGCGGGGGAAGCCTTTTGTTTAAGATTAGCCATTTCTAACGTATTGACAAGCATTCTCACCTATGCTACACTATCCGAAGCAATAAGGGAGTAGTCAGCGCAGCGGTGGAGCAGCCGCCGTGCAGTTCTGCCAACACAATGAGCGTTTGCTCTGGCTTTACTTTAAACGACGAGACTTATCTGCCCGTTTTCACGGGTAGATAGGTCTTTTTTATTGTCTGCACCCTGCCAAAACGGAGGAGAAAATCATGACTTTATTCGACCTGATCCTGATTGCCGTCAGCCTCTCGATGGACGCATTCGCCGTCTCGATCTGCAAGGGGCTGTCCGTCCGCAAGGTAAGTCTGCAGCACGCTATGATCTGCGGCGTCTGGTTCGGCGGATTTCAGTTTTTGATGCCTGCACTGGGCTATTTTCTCGGTGACCGGTTTGCCGCGCTGCTGACGAAGTTCGGCCCGTGGATCGCGTTTGTGCTGCTGGCGCTCATCGGTGCGAACATGATCAAGGAGAGTTTTGGCGGCGACGAGCAGCTGGACGACGACTACTCCGCCAAAGCCATGCTGCCGCTGGCCATCGCCACCAGCATTGATGCGTTCGCCGTCGGCGTCAGCTTTGCAGCCATGCAGGTGGACATTCTGCCCGCTGCCGGGCTGATCGGCGTTATCACCTGCCTGCTGTCCGCCATCGGCGTCAAGGTCGGTGCCATGTTCGGCGACAAGTACCGTGCCCCCGCCGAGCGCATCGGCGGCATTGTGCTGATCCTGATCGGTGTCAAGACGCTGCTGACGGGGCTGGGCATTTTGTAAGTTTTGCATACCAATAAAAATGCACCGGGTTGTATGGAAAAGCTCCACACAATCCGGTGCGTTTTTTTGTAGGGGCGAACAATGTTCGCCCGTGGCCGTTTACGGCAGCTATACCGTAAACGGTTTGCAAGGCAAGGTTGGCGGGCGAACAATGTTCGCCCCTACGGTGTCAGCATAGTACTGCGCTTACCGCAAAATCAGCTGTCCGTTCCCATCCGCATCCACGGTCAGGGTGTCCCCTGCCGTGTGGGCGCCGCCGATGATTTCCTTCGCGATCATCGTTTCCACATGGGACTGGATGTACCGCTTCAAGGGGCGGGCACCGTAGATCGGGTCATAGCCGCCGTCGATGATGGCGTTCTTGGCCGCGTCGGTGACAACCAGTTTCAGCTGTTTGTCCTCCAGACGCTTGCGCAGGTCGGCCAGCATCAGGTCAACGATGGAGCCGATTTCGGTCTTGGTCAGGCTCTTGTAGTAGACAATGTCGTCCAGACGGTTCAGGAACTCGGGGCGGAACTGGCGCTTGAGCAGCTGGTCAATGGCGTTTCTGGCCTCGTCGGACAGCTCGTTGCTGCCGTTGGCGCGGCTCTTTTCAAGATCCTCCAAAATCAGGTCGGAGCCCAGGTTCGACGTCAGGATGATGACGGTGTTCTTGAAGTCCACCGTGCGGCCCTGGCTGTCGGTAATGCGGCCATCGTCCAGCACCTGCAGCAGGATGTTGAACACGTCCGGGTGGGCCTTTTCGACCTCATCGAACAGCACAACGCTGTAGGGGTGGCGGCGCACGGCCTCGGTCAGCTGGCCGCCCTCCTCATAGCCGACGTATCCCGGAGGCGCACCGATCAGACGCGAGACGCTGAATTTCTCCATATACTCGGTCATGTCGATACGGACCATGTTCTTCTCGTCGTCAAACAGGGCCTGCGCCAGCGCCTTGGCCAGCTCGGTCTTGCCGACGCCCGTGGGGCCGAGGAACAGGAAGCTGCCGATGGGGCGGTTCGGGTTCGCGATGCCGGCGCGGGAGCGCAGGATAGCGTCCGAGACCTTCTGCACGGCTTCGTCCTGGCCGATGACCCGCTGATGCAGCGTGTCCGGCAGACGGAGCAGTTTCTCGCGTTCGCCTTCGACGAGCTTGGAGACCGGGATGCCGGTCCAGCGGGCGACGATGTTCGCAATTTCTTCTTCCGTTACGCGGTCACGAAGCAGGCTGGATTCCTTCTTTGCCTCGGCCAGCTTTTCTTCTTCCTCCAACTGCTTTTGCAGGGTGGGCAGCTTGCCGTATTGCAGCTCACCGGCCTTGGCGTAGTCGCCGGTGCGGGTCGCCTTTTCGATTTCGGCCTTGGTGGATTCCACCTCGGCGCGCAGGCTCTGCACCTTGTTCACGGCGTTCTTCTCGTTCTCCCACTGCGCCTTCTTGCTGTTGAAGCTGTCGCGCAGCTCGGCCATCTCCTTTTCCAGCGTGGCCAAACGCTGCTTGGACAGTTCGTCGGTCTCTTTCTTTAAAGAGGCCTCCTCGATTTGCAGCTGGGTGATGCGGTGGTTCATCTCGTCCAACTCGGCGGGCATCGAATCCAGCTCGGTCTTGACCATAGCGCAAGCCTCATCGACGAGGTCGATGGCCTTATCGGGCAGGAAGCGATCCGTGATGTAACGGTCCGACAGCGTCGCGGCGGCGATCAGGGCGGCGTCCTGAATCTTGACGCCGTGGTAGACCTCGTAGCGCTCCTTCAGGCCGCGCAGGATCGAGATGGTGTCCTCGACAGTCGGTTCATTGACCATGACCGGCTGGAAACGACGCTCCAGCGCGGGGTCCTTCTCGATATACTCGCGGTACTCGTCCAGCGTGGTCGCGCCGATGCAGTGCAGCTCGCCGCGGGCCAGCATAGGCTTGAGCAGGTTGCCGGCGTCCATCGCGCCGTCGGTCTTGCCCGCGCCGACGATGGTGTGCAGCTCATCGATGAAGAGGATGATCTTGCCCTCGGACTTCTTGACCTCGTTGAGGACGCTCTTCAAGCGTTCCTCAAACTCGCCGCGGTATTTGGCACCTGCGACCAGCGCCCCCATGTCCAGACTGAACACGGTATGATCCTTCAGGTTTTCGGGCACATCTCCGCTTTCGATCCGCTGCGCCAGTCCCTCGGCGATAGCGGTCTTGCCGACACCGGCCTCACCGATCAGCACGGGGTTGTTCTTGCGTTTGCGGGACAGGATACGGATGACATTGCGAATTTCCGTATCGCGTCCAATCACAGGGTCAAGTTTATGCGCCTTTGCCATTTCGACAAGGTCCTGACCGTACTTTTTCAGGGCATTGTAGGTGTCCTCCGGGTTATCACTCGTGACCCTCTGATTGCCACGTACCGTACTCAGCTGCTTCATAAATTTTTCGGTTGTGATGCCGAAAGTCTTGAAGATTTCACTGGCAGCCTTGCCGGGCCGCTGCAAAATACCGAGGAATACATGCTCTACGCTGATGTATTCATCCTTCATCTGCTTGGCCTGCTGCTCGGCGGCGTTGAGGGCGCGGTCCAGATCGTTGGAGATGTAGATCTTCTCCGGGTCACGGCCCGAGCCGGTCACGCGGGGCAGCGCCTCGACCTTCTGCAAGGCCGCCTGGGCAAAGGCATTGGCGTCAATGCCAAGGGTCTGCAGCAGCTGCGGGATAAGCCCGTCCTGCTGCTGGGCAAGGGCGGCCAGCAGGTGCTCCTGCTCCACCGCGTTGTTGGAATATTCCACCGCGATGCGCTGTGCAGCCTGCAAAGCCTCACGGGTTTTCTGTGTCATTTGTTCGATGTTCATAGTGCGTACCTCCTTTAGTGCAGATAGCGCATTGTTCTGGCAGTCTCGCGCGTAAAGTGCTTGGATTTTGTAGTTCAAGAATCTGCTTTCGCAAATTCTGTGTGTTCATTTTTATTTAGCACTCTATCCGTTCGACTGCTAATATTGTAGCACATTCACATACTATGTCAATAGGAAAATTGCAAACAAATTGTGAACTTGCAGGAAAAATCATTGGTAAAAGTTGGAGAAACAGTCGGAGGGAAGTGTATAGTTAGATATTTTTCAAAACATCTATTGACAGCGGCAGGTGCATAGGAGTATAGTAAAAACGTAGACAGTTAGACGTTTATCTAATTGTTTATCAGGAAAGGAGTTGTTCTGTTTGGGAGATGCTTTCAAGGCGCTGGCCGACCCGACGCGGCGGCGCATTTTAGAACTGCTGGCACAGGGCGATCTGACCGCCGGGGAGATCGCCGCACATTTTGATATGACAAAGCCGTCCGTCAGTCACCATCTGAACATTTTAAGAAGTGCGGCGCTTATTACCGATGAGCGCCGCGGCCAGAACATTGTGTACAGTGTGAATCTGACCGTATTTCAGGAATTGATGAAGTGGTTTTATGACTGCGGACTTGTAAAGGGAGACGATAGCAATGAAAAAGAATAAACTGTTCTGGATTTTAACCGTGGTCTGCGTGCTGAATTTTGCCGCGCACCTGTATTTCTACCCCTCCCTGCCGGACATTGTGCCCACCCACTGGGGAGCAGACGGGCAGGTCAACGGCTGGGGGCCGAAATCCACGGTTTTGATTTTGGCCGCGCTGCCGTTTGCGATGTTGATTTTGTTTGAGGTCATCCGCAAAATCGACCCTAAGCACCAGAATTTTGAGAAGTTCGGCAAGGTATGGAACCTGTTCGTAGTGCTGTTCACCGTGATGATGGCCGCGTTCAGCTGGCTGAGTGAGTTGGCTGTTTTCGGTAAGCTGCCGGACAGCAGCAACCTCGTCAGCATTCTGGTCTGCGGCGGCATCGGCGTACTGTTCATCATCTTGGGCAATTTTATGCCGCAGATCAAGCAGAATTATACCTTCGGCTGCCGCACGCCCTGGGCGCTGAACGACGAGCACAACTGGCAGCGCACCCAGCGCATGGGCGGGTACACCTTTGTCGTTATGGGCATTGTCCTGTTGGTGCTTTCCTTCCTGGGCGGCCTGCTGGGCGACATTGCCACGCTGATCGTACTGCTGGCCGCCGTTTTGGGCGGCAGCGCGTGGATCTATTTGTATTCGTATCTGGTGTATATCGGGAAGATGAAGTGATTTCTGAAAATGCCATGTAGGGGCCGGGCATGCCCGGCCCTCGGCTTTCCCGCAAAAGGGCGTTTCCCGTCAGGTTGCGGGCCGCATATATGCGGCCCCTACAGCCTGCTTAAAGTGGAGGTGAATTTTATGTGGTTTTGGTGGTTTATGTTACTATGTGATATGCTAGTTCCCATTGTTATGGTTATTGTAGGAAGAATGATGTGGAAACACTGCCCAAAGCATATAAATAGTCTGGTTGGGTATAGGACAACTCGCTCCATGAAAAATATGGACACCTGGCAATTTGCCCACGACTACTGCGGAAAACTTTGGTGGAAAGTAGGATGGGTAACGACTATAGCATCCGCTTTGATACATATTCCGTTATACCATAGTGATGAGAATACGATTGGAATTGCAGGGCTGATTCTTGTGGCAATTCAATGTTTTATTATGGTTGCATCAATTTACCCGACAGAAAAAACCTTGAAAAAGCATTTTAATGACGACGGAACGCGTAAATAACTCCCCGTTTGCATGGGCGGTACAGATGCTGCCCGGAGAATGTTGCAGCTATGGGCAGGTGCACGGGAGGGATGAATCCCTCCCCTACCAACAACATGAACGAGAGTCCGTAGGGCGGCCAGACCTCTGGCCGCCGCGGAGGGGTCAAGACCCCTCCCTACAAAGCCAACCAGAAAAGGGGCACAGCCGTTAGGTTGCGGGCCGGGCATGCCCGGCCCCTACATCCTGCTTTACGGTTCGCAGAAAATCAAATAGCAAGTAGCCCGTGCTTCGATTTCGGAGCACGGGCTGCTGTTATGCCTTATTCAGTTCCTTTTCAATGAACGCGGGGACCTCGTCGGGCCGGATGCCCATGACGTAGGCGAACTCGCTGTGCAGGGCGTTCTGGGCGTTGCGCAGGGCGCTGTCCTCATAGGCGGAAAGCTGCTTACCCTTGGCACGGCGCAGGGTGCGCTCGGTGTAGATGTCGCGCACCATCGCAATCAGCTCATGCAGGCTGCCGCTTTTCAGCGCCTCCCGGTAGGTCTCCCGGCGCACCTCCGGGTCCGGGTCATGGGTCGGGGCCGGCTCGCGCAGCAGGCTCAGCAGCTCGTCGCGGGTGGGCATAGCGCGCATCTTCTGCAAAAGCGGAGTGCTGTCGCAGGGAACGCAGATTTTCATGCTGGCATCAAAAACAGGCCGCAGGATAAAACATTCGTGGGGCTGGCCGCCCAGCGTAAGGCGTTTTTTCTCCGCAATCGTGCAGACGCCGCTGGTGCCGTAGCTGACCGTATCCCCTGTGTTGAACATGACGCATACTCCTTTTTTGCTCACAAAGCCTTCTCTTTCACAGATAAGTATACGCCTTTTCGTCGAAAATTGTCATAGGCAATTTGGACAAAAATAGCCCGGCGCAATTCTGTACAAAATGTACAGAATTACGCCGGGTAGTGTGTTTTTATCGAACTGTAGGGGGCGGCGTCCTCGACGCCCCGGGCGGTTTACGGCAGCCGCAGCCGAGCAGAGCCCCTCCGGCCATCGCTGACGCTCGGCCACCTCCCCTGTAAGGGGAGGCTTGCCGGGCGGGCTGCGCCGCCTGCCTTCTTATTTATACAGCTCGACCAGATTCAGCAAAATTTCGACGCCCTGGTCCATCTTCTCGGCGGTGATGCACTCGCAGGGGCCGTGGAAGTTGAAGCCGCCGGTGCCGAGGTTCGGGCAGGGCAGGCCCATATAGCTCAGGGTCGCGCCGTCGGTGCCGCCGCGGACCGGGGTCTCGATGGGTTCAAGGCCCGCCGCGCGGATGGCCTTGCGGGCGTTCTCGACCAGATGGAAGTGGGGCTGAATTTTCTCCAACATATTATAATAGCTGTCCTTGATGTCCAGCTCCACCGTGCCCGCGCCGTAGCGGTCATTCAGGCAGGCGGCAATATGCTGCATCTGGGCCTTGCGGGCGGCAAACTTGGCGGCATCGTGGTCGCGCACGATGTAGCCCAGGTGCGCGGTGGTCACGTCACCCTGCATACTCGTCAGGTGGAAGAAGCCCTCACGGCCCTCGGTGTGCTCGGGGCGGGAGAAGGCGGGCAGCGCGGCGTGGAACTCCATGGCCACGTTCTGCGCATTGATCATCGAGTTCTTGGCGCTGCCGGGGTGGACGCTGAAGCCGTGCACGGTCACGACGGCAGCGGCGGCATTGAAGTTCTCATAGCTGATCTCGCCGACGTCCTCGCCGTCAACGGTGTAGGCGTAGGCCGCGCCAAAGCCCTCGACGTCAAACAGGCTCGCGCCCTCGCCGATTTCCTCATCGGGGGTGAAGCCGACGCAGAGCTTGCCGTGGGGGCGATTTTCGGCGATGATGCGCTCCAGCGCGGTCATGATCTCGGCCACACCGGCCTTGTCGTCCGCGCCCAGCAGCGTCGAGCCGTCGGTGGTGATGAGAGTCTGGCCCTTCATCTCGCGCAGGAATGGGAACACCTTGGGGTCCAGCACCGTGCCGGTGGCGGGCAGCGTGACAGCCTCGCCGTCGTAGTTTTCGTGGATCTGTGGCCGGACGTTCTCACCGCTGGCGTCGTCCGCCGTGTCCATGTGGGCGATAAGGCCCAGCGGCGCGGCGCTCTCCTGCCCCGGGGTGGCGGGCAGCGTGGCGTAGACATAGCAGTGCTCGTCCACATGGGCATCGGTCAGGCCCAGCTCCTTCAGTTCCTCAACGAGGATCTTCGCCAGGTCAAACTGGCGCAGCGTGCTGGGGTGGGTGCCGCTGTTGGGGTCAGAGGTCGTGTGGACCTTTACATATTTTAAAAGACGTTCGTAGGCGCGCATGGGCGTGTCCTCCTTGTAAAAAGCATTTTGCTGTGATTTCTTCGCTATTATACCACAAAAAGCAGCAATTTCCAACCCTGTGCCCTTTTCAAGCAGCGATTTTTGTGCTAAAATAAATGAGATTATAAAGGATTACTGTGCCTTTTGCGCAGCCAATTATAAGGAGGATATTATGGCAGACAGCATTTTTAAGGATAAGACTCTTCTCATCACCGGCGGCACGGGCAGCTTCGGGCATACAGTGCTCAAGCATTTCCTGTCCACCGACATCGGCGAGATCCGCATCTTCTCCCGCGATGAGAAGAAGCAGGACGACATGCGCCACGAGCTGCAGGCCAACCACCCGCAGTATGCCGGCAAGGTCAAGTTCTACATCGGCGACGTGCGCAACCCGCAGTCCATCCGGGATGCCATGCCCGGCGTCAACTACATCTTCCACGCGGCAGCGCTGAAACAGGTGCCCTCCTGCGAGTTCTTCCCGATGCAGGCCGTGCAGACGAACATCATCGGCACGGACAATGTCCTGCACGCCGCCATTGACGCGGGCGTGGAGCGCGTCGTCTGCCTGTCCACCGACAAGGCCGCCTACCCCATCAACGCCATGGGCATCTCCAAGGCGATGATGGAGCACGTCATCTATGCCAACGCCCGCGTGGCCGCCGAGCGCGGCGGCACGACGATCTGCTGCACCCGCTACGGCAACGTCATGTGCAGCCGCGGCAGCGTCATTCCGCTGTTCATTGACCAGATCCGCGCCGGCAACCCCATCACGATCACCGACCCCAATATGACCCGCTTCCTGATGAACCTGGATGAGGCCGTTGACCTGGTCATGTTCGCGTTTGAGCATGCAAACCCGGGCGATTTGTTCATCCAGAAGTCCGACGCCTCCACCATCGGCGACTTGGCCAAGGCCGTGCAGCAGCTGTTCGGCGACACCGGCACGAACATCATCGGCACCCGCCACGGCGAAAAGCTGTTCGAGACCCTGATGACCCGCGAGGAGCGCCTGCGCAGTGAGGATATGGGCGGTTACTACCGCGTGGCCGCCGATAATCGCGACCTGAACTATGATAAGTTCGTCGTCAAGGGTGAGGTCCACACGATGGCCGACGACTCCTACACGAGCCACAACACGCACCGTCTGGACGTGGAGGGTACGGTTAAGAAAATTTTGACCACCGACTATGTCCAAAACGCGCTGAAAGAGATGGAGGCCGAGAAGGCATGAAAATCCTTGTGACCGGCGCCAAGGGCTTTGTGGGGCGCAATCTCTGCGAGAACCTGAAGGCTGTCCGCGACGGCAAGAACCGTACCCGCCCCGCCTTGCAGATCGAGGACGTGTTTGAGTATGACCTCGACACGCCCCCCGCAGAGCTGGACCACTTTTGTGCACAAGCCGATTTTGTGTTCAATTTAGCGGGTGTCAACCGTCCCAAAAATAACGACGAGTTCATGCAGGGCAACTTCGGCTTCGCCTCTACCCTGCTGGACACGCTCAAATCTCACGCCAACCGCTGCCCGGTCATGCTGTCCAGCTCGATCCAAGCGACGCTGATCGGCCGCTACGGCGAGAGCGACTACGGAAAGAGCAAGCTGGCCGGTGAGGAGCTGTTCTTCACCTACGGGCAGGAGACCGGCGCGCCGGTGCTGGTCTACCGCTTCCCGAATCTGTTCGGCAAGTGGTGCCGCCCCAACTACAACAGCGCCGTGGCAACCTTCTGCAATAACACCGCCAACGACCTGCCCATCACGGTCAATGACCGCGCCACCGAGCTGGAGCTATTGTACATTGACGACCTGGTGGAGGAAATGCTCGACGCGCTGGAGGGTAAGCCTCACCGCTGCGATTACGACGGTCTGACGCCGGTTTTCCGTGACAGTGGGCGCTACTGTGCCGCGCCGGTGACCCATAAAGTCACACTGGGCGAAATTGCGGACCTGCTGGAAAGGTTCAAGGCTCAGCCCGCAACGCTCGTACTGCCGGAGATTCCGGCGGGCAGCTTTGCAAAAAAGCTGTACTCGACGTATCTGTCCTATCTGCCCAAAGAGAAGGTCATCTTTGACCTGAAAAAGAACGAGGACGCCCGCGGCAGCTTTACCGAGCTGCTCAAAACCGAGAGCTGCGGCCAGTTCAGCGTCAACGTCTCGAAGCCCGGCATCACAAAGGGTCAGCACTGGCACAACACGAAGTGGGAGTTTTTCATCGTGGTTTCGGGCCACGGTCTGATTCAGGAGCGCCGCGTCGGCAGCGGCGAGGTGCTGGAATTTGAGGTGACCGGCGACAAGCCCCAGGCCATCCACATGCTGCCGGGGTACACCCACAACATCATCAATTTGAGCGAGACCGAGAACCTCGTCACCCTGATGTGGGCGAACGAGCAGTTCGACCCAGCCCACCCGGATACATTCTTTGAGAAGGTGTAAAACGGGCGCATTGTAGGGGCGAGCAGCGCTCGCCCGTGCCCGTGTGCGGCAGCGGCAAAGTTCCCGGGCGGATATGGAATCCGCCCCTGCGATGTAGGGGTCGATGCTCGCCATCGACCCGGAAGTTTGCCCCGGTCGTAACGTTTCTGCGGGCGAACGATGTTCGCCCCTGCATCCCCTGCACATAGTAGCTACTAAGGAGAAAAGTATGTCTGACTACAGCAGCATTTCCTTTAAAAACAACGGCAAGCTGAAATTGCTCATCATCGTCGGCACCCGCCCGGAGATCATCCGTCTGGCCGCCGTCATCAACAAGACCCGCAAATATTTTGATGTTATCCTGGCCCACACCGGCCAGAACTACGACTACAACCTGAACGGCGTGTTCTTCCACGACCTGCAGCTGGCCGACCCCGAGGTCTATATGAACGCCGTCGGCGCGGATCTGGGCGAGACGATGGGCAACATCATCTCGGAGAGCTACAAGCTCATGGCCGCCATCCAGCCCGACGCCGTGCTGGTGCTGGGCGACACAAACAGCTGCCTGTCCGTCATCGGTGCAAAGCGGCTGCACATCCCCATCTTCCACATGGAGGCCGGCAACCGCTGCAAGGACGAGTGCCTGCCCGAGGAGACGAACCGCCGCATCGTGGACATCATCTCCGATGTGAACATGGCTTACTCCGAGCATGCCCGCCGTTATCTGGCCGACACCGGCCTGCCGAAGGAGCGCACCTACGTGACCGGTTCCCCGATGGCCGAGGTGCTGCACCAGAATCTGGAAAAAATCGAGGCGTCCGACATCCACCAGCGTCTGGGTCTCGAGAAGGGCAAGTACATTCTGCTGTCTGCCCACCGCGAGGAGAATATCGACACCGAGAAGAACTTTACCTCGCTGTTCACCGCCATCAACAAGATGGCGGAAAAGTACGATATGCCGATCCTCTACTCCTGCCATCCGCGCAGCCGCAAGCGTCTGGAGCAGAGCGGCTTTAAGCTCGACCAGCGCGTCATTCAGCATGAGCCTCTGGGCTTCCATGACTACAACTGCCTGCAGATGAACGCCTTCTGCGTCGTGTCCGACTCCGGCACGCTGCCCGAGGAAAGCAGCTTCTTCACGAGCGTCGGCCATCCGTTCCCGGCGGTCTGCATCCGCACCTCCACCGAGCGCCCCGAGGCGCTGGACAAGGCCTGCTTCATTCTGGCGGGCATCGACGGCGACCACCTGCTGCAGGCCGTGGACGTGGCTGTGGAGATGAACCGGAACGGCGACCTCGGCCTGCCCGTGCCCAACTACGTGGACGAGAATGTCTCCGACAAGGTCGTCAAGATCATCCAGAGCTACACCGGTGTTGTCAACAAGATGGTGTGGCGCAAATACTAAGCGACAGGAACACGATATATTATGCGCATACTGGTAGTGACCCAGCATTTCTGGCCGGAAAATTTCCGCATCAACGATATTGTCGAAGGCTTCGTGCAGGACGGTCTCTCCGTGGACGTGCTCTGCGGTCTGCCCAACTACCCGAAGGGCGAATGGTTCGACGGCTACAGCGCCGACGGCCCGTTTGAGGAAGTCTACAAGGGTGCGCGGGTGTTCCGTGCGCGAGAGATCCCCCGCAAGGGCAACACCGGCAAGACGATTTTTCTGAACTACGTCAGCTGGCCGCTCTACGCGGCGGGGGCGTTAAAGCGTCTGCCCGGCGGGTACGATGCGGTGTTCTGCTTCAACACCAGCCCCGTGCTGATGTGCTGGCCTGCCATCCGGTATGCAAAAAAGCACCATATACCGTTTACGAATTACGTCCTTGACCTCTGGCCGGAGAATCTGTACAGCGTGCTGCCGGTCAAAAACAGGTTTATGCGCTGGGTCGCGCAGTCGGTCAGCGACAGCCTGTACAGGCGCTGTGACCGTCTAATTGCCATGAGCGGGCCGCTGCAAGAGCGGCTGTGCGCCCGCACCGGCAAGAGCACGGCGGACGTGGCGGTCATTCCGCAGTACTGCGAGGATTTCTATGCCGTGCCGCAGCATGACGCGGCGCTGGAGGCACAGTTTGCGGGGCGGTTCAACGTCGTGTTCACCGGCACGTTCACCCCGGCGCAGAGCCTGGACATGGTGATCCGTGCCGTGCTGGACGCCCGCGCCGCCGGGGCGGAACACCTGCATCTTCTTCTGGTCGGCGACGGCATGAGCCGCGAGGCTTTGCAGAAACAGGCTGCCGACCTGCACGCCGGGGACGCCGTGACGTTTTACGGCAGTGTGCCCGCCGCTGATGTGCCCCGGTTTACGGCGCTGGCCGACGCGCTGCTGATCTCGCTTTCCGACTCACCCGATCTGGGACTGACCGTTCCCGGCAAGCTGGCCAGCTACATGGCCGCGGCCAAGCCGGTGCTGGCCTCGATGAACGGCGCGGGCTATGCGGCAGTCCTGGAGAGCGGCGGCGGACTTGTCAGCCCGGCCTGCGACCAAAAGGCGCTGGCGGACAATATGCTGGCGCTGTACCGCATGACCGAAGCCGAGCGGGCCGCACTGGGCGCGAAGGCAAAGGCGTATTACACCGCCCACTACCGCCGTGCCGAGCTGCTGAAGCGGCTGGAGGCGTTTACGGTCAAAGGCGTTTGAACGGAACCGCGTTGCAGGGGCGAGCATTGCTCGCCCGCAGCCGTGTGCAGCAGCGGCAGGTTCCCCGGGCGGATATGGAATCCGCCCCTACGTTTCCTTTTGCAAATCGCTCTGCGGTTTTCTCCCCACCTCCCTCTGGGAGGGAGGTGGCCCCGCAGGGCCGGAGGGAGAGAGCCTTGCCACGGCCCGAAATGTTTCGGATAACCGCAAGGTTCTCTCCCCCACCGCCTGCGGGCGGAGCCCTTCGGGCCCGAGCCCCTCTGTCGCTACGCGACATCTCCCCACGCAGTGGGGAGTCACCCTCCCAGAGGGGGCCAAGGGCGCCGTCCCCGTTTCCAAAATGCTACACTACCCAAATTGAGAGGTACACCCCTTTGGATAAAAAAGTTCTTGTTATCATCCCGTGCTACAATGAGGAGGATAACATCGTCAATACGGTGGAAAATCTGCGTGCGGAATGCCCGGAGGTGGATTTTCTCGTCGTGAACGACTGCTCTACCGACAGCAGCGCCGAGCTGCTTCGCAGGCATCATTACCCCTTCCTGGATCTGCCGGTCAATCTGGGCATCGGCGGCAACGTGCAGTGCGGCTACCTGTACGCCGTGCGCAACGGCTACGATGTGGCCGTGCAGATGGACGGCGACGGCCAGCACGACCCCGCCTACCTGATGGAGATCGTGCAGCCGGTGCTGGACGGGAAGTGCGATATGTGCATCGGCAGCCGCTTTGTCAAAAAAGAGGGTTTCCAGACCAGCTTTATGCGCCGGGTCGGAATCCGGTTCTTGAGCGGGCTGATTTTCCTGCTGTCCGGGCATAGGGTGCTGGATGTGACCAGCGGCTTCCGCGCGACCAATGCGCGGATGACCGCCTATTTTGCCCGGCACTACGCCATCGACTACCCGGAGCCGGAGGCCGCGCTGGCCGCGATTTTGGCGGACTTCAAGGTGGCCGAGGCCCCCGTCATCATGCGGGAGCGGCAAGGCGGCGTGTCCAGCATCCACAGCTTCAAGAGCGTCTACTACATGATCAAGGTCTCGCTGGCGCTCATCATTGACCGTCTGTCCATCCGCAAAAGCAAGGGGGGCCGCGCATGACCGCACAATTACAGCTGTTTATGATTCTGGGCGCGGTGGTGCTGCTGCTCACCATCTTTGCGCTTTTGAAGCGCGGGCTGATGAGCGTCAAGTACAGTCTGCTCTGGCTTGCGCTGGCCGTCGGGCTGGTCATTGCGGCGGCGTTCCCCTACGTGGTCTACGTGCTGCGCGACCTGTTGGACATTGAGATGCCGGTCAATCTGGTGTTTTTGTTAATGTTCTGCTTTGTGCTGGTGGTACTGCTCTCGCTGAGCATTGCCATCAGCCAGCTGGCCGACAAGTGCAAGCGGCTGACCCAGGCCAACGCCATGCTGGAAAAGCGCGTGCGCGACCTGGAAGAAAAGAAATAATTGCGGAGAATAGGAATCATGACGATAACTTGGGAGCAGGTCCTCGCCTTCCTGTGCGAGGATCAGACCATGGCAATTACCTCGCTGTTGTTCCTCGCCTTTTTTGCGGCAGTGGCGCTCATCAACTATGCCCTGCCCCGTGTGCTGCGACCCTACTTTCTGCTGGCCGCCAGCTACGGCTTCTTCTGCTATGACCCCGTCAACCGCCCGCTGGTCTGGGTGATCGCCGCCGCCACGGTGCTGACCTGGCTGTGCGGCCTGATCATCGGCAAGGTCAGGGCCAAGCCCGTGCGGGTGCTGGCACTGGCTGCGTCGGTGGGGTTCGGCATCGGCATCCTTGTCTACTACAAATACTGGAACCTGCTGGCGGACACGGTGGGCGGCAGCATCCTCTCCCACCGGGAGAATCTGCTGGCCCCGCTGGGGTTGAGCTACTTCACGTTTGCGGCGATGAGCTACACCATCGACGTCTACAAGCGCCGCTGCCGGGTCGAGACAAACCTGCTGCACTACGCGCTGTTTGTCAGCTTCTTCCCCACCCTCATCAACGGGCCCATTGAGCGCTACCCCCAGATGCGCCCGCAGATCCAGAAAAGCCGCCGGTTCAGCTATGGCCGCTGCGCGGGCGGCGCGTTCCGTATGCTGTGGGGCTACACCAAAAAGATGGTCCTTGCCGACAACCTGAGCCACTATGTCTCGCTGGTCTACGGCGATGTCGGCAGCATGAGCGGCCCGAACCTCGTGGCTGCCACGGTGCTGTTTGCCGTGCAGCTGTACATGGACTTTTCCGGCTGCTGCGACATTGCCCTGGGCGCGGCGCGCATTCTGGGCTATGACCTGATTGAGAACTTCCAGTCCCCGTTTGAGGCGCGGACCTTCAACGATTTCTGGCGGCGGTGGCATATCTCGATGACGAGCTGGTTCCGCGACTACGTCTATTTCAGCCTCGGCGGCAGCCGCTGCGCCCCGTGGCGGCACTACTTAAACATCGTCATCGTCTTTGTCTGCTCCGGCCTGTGGCACGGCGCGGACTGGCGGTATCTGGCGTGGGGCCTGTTCACGGGTCTGCTGGCCGCCTTCGGTGTCATGACCGCCGGGGCGCGGCAGAGAATCAACCGCTATAACCCGCTCTACCGCATGGGCTGGTTCAAGGTATTCTGGCAGTGTCTTTTCACCAATGCGCTGTTCTGCCTGACGCTCGTGTTCTTCGCGTCGGCTATCTACAACACCGACCCGTTTGCCGTGTACGGCTCGCTTTTACAGGGCTGGGACGGTCTGACAGGGTCGTGGGCGCAGGTGTCGAATCTCATCTACAGCAGCGGCATTGATGGCCGTTTGCCCGTCGTGCTGCTGTTTGGCTGCTTCGTCGTCTTTGCGGCGGAGCATAAGGGCCGCAGCGTTGCCCGCTGGATCCGCCAGCAGGTCTGGCCGCTGCGCTGGACGCTCTACTACGGCATGGCTGCAGCGATTCTGTTCTTCGCCGCCTTCGGCCAGTCGGCGTTCATCTACCAGCAGTATTGAGAAAGGCGGTGTATCATGGCGAAATCCCCTACCCCGATTCCCGCACCGCCGGTCAAGATCCACCGCGGTGCCCCCGGCAGCGCACCCGCCCGGCAGCGCCGCCGCAGAAAGAAGGTCAACCCGTTCGTGCTGTTCCTGCGCGGGCTGGCGCGGCGGCTCTACTTCGGCATCAAGACGGCGTTCAAGTTCCTGCTGTTTGTGCCGGTGCTGGTGTTCATGGTGGCGTTCAGCTACAATGTGGACCGCAGCGGTCTGTTCCAGGGCGCGCTGGCACCCCGCCGCATCGTCGACTTGATGCTCCAGGGCTACGACGTTACAAACTTCGAGCAGATGGACGAGCGCGAGGTGGTACAGTTATTTGCACAGGATGTGCCCGAGACGCCCGAGGCCATCGGCATCGGCTCAAGCCGTGTTCTGCAGTTCAACCGCGAAAACACCGGCGTCGAGAGCTTCTTCAACATGGGCGTCACCGGCGCGGACGTGCGCGACAACATGACAAGCTACTACAAGATGGTCACCTACGGCAAGGCCCCGAAGGTTCTTTTGTGGAGCATAGACCCGTGGGTGTTCTACGGCAGCGAGGCCGCGTTTGACGCGCGCGCCGACGCCGACCTGTACAACGAGTTCCTGACGAAGGTCCTGAACGTGCCCACCGATTACGAGGAGCCTGACAAGGTCGAGCTGTGGAAGGCACTGGCCGACCCGGCGTACTTCCAGGGCAACGTAGACTACTACATAAAGAACCGCGGGCAGGCCACCGTCACCGACGACGAGGGCAACACGATAGAGTTTAACCCCGTCGAGGGCGACCCCTACAACCAGACCACGTCGATCAAGCGGTCCGACGGCAGCGTTTTGTACGATGTAGCGTTCCGCAATCAGACTGAGGACCAGATCCGCACGCTGGCCGCCGAGGCCTGTATGAGCTTTAACAGCGTACACATGGAGGGCTTTGACGAGCTGAGCCAGACTCAGATCCAGGCGTTCGACTCCTTCGTCAGATACGCCCAGTCGCAGGGCACAACGGTCATTCTTGTGCTGTCGCCGTGGCACCCGTATCTGTACGGCTACCTGCTGACCGAGCCGGAGAACCACAAGGGCTTCTTCCAGGTGGAAAACTGGCTGCGGCAGTACTGCGCCGACAACAACGTGCCGATTTACGGCAGCTACGACCCCGCGTGCATTGAAGGCTTGCAGGAGACAGACTTCTTTGACGGTCTGCACTGCGGCGGCACCGGCATTGCCCGGTTCTTCCCCGGCATCCCCCAGGCCCTGAGCGACCTGCAGAACGGCACACTGGCCAATCCGCTGGACGTACACCCCCGTACCAGCCTGGAGGACCCCAACGCACAGCCCGCCGAGGGCGAGACCCCCGACGGTGAAGTAACCCAACAGGAGGGATAACTATGGCATTCATTGAGATCAGTTTCAACACAAAGCGTCCGCTGATCCTGGGCCGCGGCGGCTTTGGCACCCAACTGAACGACTGGCTGATGGACGAGGGCTGGGGCAGCGCGGACTTTCTGGACGACAACGCCCCCGACGCCGTGGGCGGCCTGCGGGATTATGTTGACCCCGCGATTTTGAAGCGCGGACGCCCCGCCTTTGTGGCGCTGGGCGACAACAAGCTGCGCGTCGAGCTGCTGCAAAAGCTGGCAGCAGCGGGCTACAGCACGCCGGTTTTTATCAGTGACGCCGCGTCTGTCAGCCCCAGCGCCGTGCTGGAGCCGGGCTGCATCATCCTGCCGCAGGCCTATGTCGGTGCGGACGCCCATCTGGGCGTGGGCTGCATCGTCAACGCGGGAGCAATCGTAGACCACAACGCCCATCTGGGCCGCGGCGTGCATGTGGCTCCGGGCGGCATCGTCAAGGCCAGCGCAGAGGTCACCGACTTCGGCAAGGTCGATTCCGGCGAGATCGTGCGCTCCCCGTGGGAGAACCAATAATGCCCCAGCGCCGCGATTATATTGACGAGCTGAAGGGTCTTGGCATCCTGCTGGTTGTGCTCGGCCATTTTATCGAGCAGTACCGCATGGGGTATTCCTTCGTCAGTGCGTCGTTTTTCTGCATCTATGCGTTCCACATGGCGCTGTTCTGCATCTGCAGCGGGCTGGTAGCACGGTTCAATCCGCGCAAGCTGGTCACACAGCAGCTGTGGCTGTACCTTGTGGGGCAGACGCTGATGCTGGCGTTCCGTGCCGCCGTTCTGCGGGAAAATTTTGCCGAGACGGGCGGCCTGCTGGCCGCGTGGCTGCTGCCGTGGCGGCATATATGGTATCTGTACGCGCTGATCTTCTGGCATCTGACACTGCCGGTTCTGTGCCGGCTGCGGGACAGGCTGGGGCTGGCCGGTTCCTGCCTTGGCATGGCACTGGCCGTGGGGCTGGCGCTGGCTGCCGGGCTGGTGGACTGGCCCTTCACGCTGGTGCGGGTATTTGCATTCTACCCGTTTTATGCGTGCGGAGTGCTGCTCCACCCGCAGCTGGACAGGCTGGCCGCGTTTGCGGCGGAGCACCGCCCGGTGCGGCTTGTGGCTGCGGCGGGGCTGGTGCTTGGCTATGGAGCGTATTTTCTCTGGGTGCTGCGGGCTGACCCGATCATGGACCACAGCGCGGAGCTGTTCCACGATGTGAGCTATGCGGGCGGCGACAGGGTGCAGTACCGGGTCGTGTTCTACCTCGTCGGCATCGCGACCACGGCGGCGCTGACTGTGCTGGCCAGCCGTTGGCATCTGCTGGCCGGGCTGGGGCGGCACACGCTGGCGATCTATCTGCTGCATCTGCCGGTGCAGGCGCTGCTGGTCGAGCTGGGTCTGTACGACCTTATGCGCGGGAAGGCGACGATTGTCGTTGTGCTTTGGTCCGTGCTGCTGGCTGCGGTGACGCTGGCCGTGCTGAACCTTAGCCCGGTGCAGCGGGCGTGTGACGCGGTGACGAATTGCTGGTACAAACGAAAATAACCTCTGCGGGCGGCAGTCTCTTGAAAAAGGGACTGCCGCTTTTGTCTATTCTACACAAAAATGCGGGTGGGATTTCTGCTTGACATTCCCACTACTTTGCAATACAATATAGCCAGAGAACATGGTAATGCAAGGTAGTCAGAGGAGGTGAGCCGGTGTTTGACCAGGCACAGCTGCGCAAGGGCACGCTGGAAGGCTGCATTTTAAAGATCATTGACCGGGAGCCTACCTACGGCTATGCCATCGCCGCCACGCTGCGGGAAAGCGGCTTTGCCGATCTGACCGAGGGCACGCTCTATCCCCTGCTGCTGCGGCTGGAGCGCAAGGGGCTGATTGCCGCCGAATACCGCGCCGGGTCGGGCGGCCCCAGCCGCAAATATTACCAGCTGACGCCGGACGGGGCGCAGTGCCTCGCCGAATTTGTCGCAGCATGGCAGACGACCGGCGCTGCTGTGAACCGCATTTTACAGGACAAGGAGGGCTGAACCATGAAAAGTATCCGCAACGAGTACCGCGAACTGAAAAAGGAAAATGACCTGATTTTCTCGACGCTTGCGGAGTGTGACCGTGACACCATCACGGAAATCATCAGCGTAGCGGACAACACATGCGGCATCGGGTACGAGATCGAGCTGATCCGCAAGGACCTGATTGCGATGGCGGCACAGGCCGAGGCCCGGCACGACTATCTGCCGTCGGTCATCGGGGACGTAGATGTTTTTAAGCGGAATCTGCTGGCAAGCATGCCCAAGCCGAAGTTTGCGGATTACATGGCAGACAGCCTTGTGTGGCTGTGCACGTTTGCGTTAGCCTCCACGGCAACTTATACGGTGCTGGGCAGGCCGTGGGACTGCCACTATGACGCGGTCTGGCTTGTGCTCTGCATTGCCATTATGATGCCCAGTGCGTGGCTGCTGCATCGCATTGTCCCCGCCGAGTGGGCGGCCTCTACCGAAAAAGGTGTGCGGTACGGCGCCATTACAGCCGCCATGCTGTTTTTGTGGTTCGTGGTGTTTTGGTTCGTCGACAAATGGATCACGCCGCTGCTGCCCGCGGTGGGCCTGCCCAACCTTGCGGCAGTCATCCTGTTCGGCGCGGCACTGGCGGCGCTGCTTGTCTGGCGCAACCACCGCCGCAATGAGCTTGCCGAAAAACGGCCCTGGCGGGATGTGATGGAGAAATAAAAGCGTCCCCCGATGGTGCGGAACCATCGGGGGACGCTTTGCCTTCCCCTGCGGGGGAAAGGTGGCCGAACGCAGTGAGGTCGGATGAGGGGCGAGCTTTCCGCAATTGCCCATAAACGGGTTGCTGCGGGAAGGTCGCCCCTCATCAGTCACCTTCGGTGACAGCTTCAGTCTACGCGCCAAGTGCCGCCTACGGCGGTTGCGCTTCGACACGCGCCTGCGGGCGCAGCCCCGCGGGGGAAGCCTTTTAAATATGCTCCAAAATCTTGTTGCCCATCTCGGTGCAGCCTACCCTGGTGCAGCCGGGAGCCATCATGTCAGCGGTGCGGTAGCCCTCGTCGAGAACAGCGTTGACAGCCGCCTCGATCTCGTCGGCCTCGGCGGGCATATCGAAGCTGTAGCGCAGCATCATAGCCGCGGAGAGGATGCAGGCAATCGGGTTGACGACGTCCTGCCCGGCAATATCGGGCGCAGAGCCGTGGATCGGCTCATACAGGCCGCAGGTGCCCTCGCCCAGCGAGGAGGACGGCACCATGCCGATGCTGCCGGTGATCTCACTGGCCTCGTCGGAGAGAATGTCGCCGAACATATTTTCCGTCACAATGACGTCAAACTGCGCAGGGTTCTTGCAGATCTGCATGGCACAGTTGTCCACGAACATCTCGCTGTACTCGACCTCGGGGTACTCGGCCTGCAGGCGGTGCATGACGGCGCGCCACAGGCGGCTGGTGTCCAGCACGTTGGCCTTATCCACACAGGTCAGCTTTTTGCGGCGCTTCATCGCTGTCTCAAAGCCGATGCGGCCAATGCGCTCGATCTCGTGCTCGGAGTAGGGCATCGTGTCGATGGCGACCTTCTCGCCGTTCTGCTCGATGGTCTTATGCTCGCCGAAGTAGACGCCGCCGATCAGCTCACGCACAACAATGAAGTCAATGCCCTGGTCAACGATGGACTTTTTCAGCGGGGAGGCGTCCGCCAGCTGCGGCCAAATCTTGGCCGGGCGGTTGTTGGCGTAGAGTCCCATGCCCGCGCGCAGGCGCAGCAGGCCCTTCTCGGGGCGCTGGTCGCCGGGCAGGCCCTCCCACTTGGGGCCGCCGATGGCACCGAGCAGGACGCTGTCAGAGCTTTTGCACTTTTCCAGCTCCGACGCGGGGAGCGGGTCGCCGAACTTGTCGATGGCCTCGCCGCCCATGTAGGCGCGGGTGTAGGTGAAGGTGTGGCCATGCCTGGCCGCGATCTTATCCAGGACTCGCACCGCCTGGGTCACGATCTCGGGGCTGGAGCAGTCGCCGTAGATCAGAGTGATGTTTTTCTGCATAGTTCTGTTCTCCCTCTCGTTGCTATTGTAGGGGCGGGACATGTCCCGCCCTCAGCCTTTCCATCAAAGCACTTTTGCCGTAAAGCCGCGGGCCGGGCATGCCCGGCCCCTACAGGGCATCAGTCCTTCAAGCTGTTCATCAGGCCGCCCTTGGCGATGATGTTCTGGATGAACGGTGGGAACGGGGCGGCCTGGAAGGTCCGGCCCGTCGTCTCGTCGGTGATGACGCCGGTGTCGAAGTCGATGCTGACCGTGTCGCCCTCAGCGATTGCCTCACTGGCGGCGGGGCACTCCAGAATCGGCAAACCGATGTTGATGGCATTGCGGTAGAAGATGCGGGCAAAGCTCTTGGCGATGACGCAGCTGATGCCGGATGCCTTGATGGCGACGGGCGCGTGCTCACGGGAGGAGCCGCAGCCGAAGTTCTCGCCGCCGACCATGATGTCACCGGCCTTGACGCGGGTGACAAACGTCTTGTCGATGTCCTCCATGCAGTGGCTGGCCAACTCGGCCTCGCTCTGGGTGTTCAGGTAGCGGGCCGGGATGATGACGTCGGTGTCAATGTTGTCGCCGTATTTGAAAACAGGACCTTTTGCGTTCATAGCTCAAACCTCCCTCGGGTCAGTGATGTAGCCGGTCAGTGCGCTGGCCGCCGCGGTGGCGGGGCTGGCGAGGTAGACCTCGGAATCCACATGGCCCATGCGGCCCACGAAGTTGCGGTTGGTGGTGGAGACGCAGCGCTCCCCCGCCGCCAGAATGCCCATGTAGCCGCCCAGGCAGGGGCCGCAGGTGGGCGTCGAGACGATGCAGCCCGCGTCGATGAACGCCTCGGTGTAGCCGCGCAGAATGCACTCCTTGTAGACGGCCATCGTGGCGGGGATGATGATGCCGCGCACACCCTTAGCAATGTGTCTGCCCTTCAGAATCTCGTAGGCGGCCTCCATGTCCTCAATGCGTCCGTTCGTGCAGGAGCCGATGACGATCTGGTCGATCTTGATGTCTTTGCCCTCTTTCGCAAGGTGGGTGTTCTCCGGCAGGTGCGGGTAGCTGACCGTCGGCTCGAGCGCGTCAAGGTCGATGACGATGCTGCGCTCATACTCGGCGTCGGGGTCAGCCTCGTACTTGACCCACGGGCGCTGGCTGCGGCCCTTCAAATATGCCTCGGTGATTTCATCCACCGGGAAGATGCCGTTCTTGGCACCGGCCTCGATGGCCATATTGCAGATGCAGAGGCGGTCCTCCATCGTCAGGGACTTCACACCGTCACCGACGAATTCCAGGCTCTTGTACAGTGCGCCGGAAACGCCGATCTCACCGATCAGATGCAGAATGACGTCCTTGCCTGTGACAGGCTTGTGCAGCTGACCCTTGAGTTCGACCTTGATGGCGGCGGGGACCTTGAACCAGGCCATGCCCTTTGCCATACCGGCGGCCATATCCGTAGAGCCGACGCCGGTGGAGAACGCGCCCACCGCGCCGTAGGTGCAGGTGTGGCTGTCCGCGCCGATGATGCAGTCGCCCGCGGTCACGATGCCCTTTTCGGGCAGGAGCGCGTGCTCAACGCCCATCTGGCCGACGTCGTAGAAGTTGAGGATGTCGTACTTGTCTGCGAACTCGCGGCACTGCTTGGACTGGGTCGCGCTCTTGATGTCCTTGTTGGGGACAAAGTGGTCGAGCACGATGTTGACGCGGGTCTTGTCAAAGACGGAATCAAAGCCCGCCTTGTTGAACTCATTGATGGCCACCGGGGTCGTAATATCGTTGCCGAGCACGATGTCGAGCCTGGCGTTGATGAGCTGGCCCGCCGTAACGGCTGCTTCCCCGCAGTGGGCCGCTAAGATTTTCTGGGTCATGGTCATGCCCATGGTCGTGTACCTCCGTTTTGTTGGGATAAGGGCGGTTGTTTAAATAATAAAGAATAAATAAGAAATAATAAATATGGTGGAGTTTTTGCCCTTATGGGCAAAAACAAATCTCGTAGGGGCGGATTCCATATCCGCCCGTGGCACTGTCCGCAGTTGAGCGGGCGCATATAGAATGCGCCCCTACGGGAGTCTTTGTTTGAGCGGAGCGCAGCGACGCGGTCCACAAAATTTATTATTTATTATTTCTTATTTTTTATTTGCCTGTCTACTCACTTATTGTTAATAGCGCTGACTAAAGCCTTAATGCCCGCCACGATAATATCGGTGTGGGTACCGCAGCCCCAGGTCTCCTCACCGGAGGCCCATTTCAGGCCGACGTAGGAGCAGGCGCGGGAGTTCGTGTCGGAATCCAGAGCGTGCTCACTGTAGTGTACGAGCGTAAAGTGCATCCCGGTCTGCTGCTCGATGGCCGTGGCAACGGCATCCAGGCGGCCATTGCCGGTGGCTGTGCACTTGACCGTGCTGCCGCCGCCGGTGACGACGACATTTGCCGTAATGCTGCCGTCCGAGTTCTGGATGAAGTGCGCGTCCGGCACATTGAGCGGCTGGGTGTGGTTGAGGTAGCTGTTCTCAAAGACGCCCAGCACCTCTTTCACGCTCAGCTCGCGGTGCTCGTGGTCGCTGACGTCCTTGACGCGGTAGCCGAGGTCTTCGCGCATCTTCGGCGGCGGATTGTAGCCGTAGTTCTGCTGCAGCAGGAAGCCGATGCCGCCCTTGCCGCTCTGGGAGTTGATGCGGATGACGTCGGCATCGTAGGTACGGCCAATGTCGTGCGGGTCAATGGGGATGTACGGGCAGGTCCACTGGTGGAGCTGCTTCTCTTTGCGCCAGGTCATGCCCTTGGCGATGGCGTCCTGATGGCTGCCGCTGAACGCCGCGAACACCAGTGCGCCCGCATAGGGCGTGCGCTCATAGACGTGCATCCGGGTCACGCGCTCATAGACCTCACAGATGGCGGGCATATTGCTGAAATCAAGGTGCGGGTCTACGCCGTGGCTGTACATGTTCATGGCCAGCGTAATGGCATCGACGTTGCCGGTGCGCTCGCCGTTGCCGAACAGGCAGCACTCGATGCGCTGGGCACCGGCCAGGACGGCCAGCTCGGCGTCGGCAACGCCGCAGCCGCGGTCATTGTGCGGATGGGTAGACAAAATAACGCTGTCACGATATTTCAGGTGTTTGGAGCACCACTCGATCTGGTTGGCGTAGATGTGCGGCATGCTCATCTCCACCGTGACCGGCAGGTTGATGATCATGGGGCGGTCCGGCGTGGGCTGCATGACGTCGAGAACGGCGTTGCAGACCTCGACAGCGTATTCCGGCTCGGTACCGGTGAAGCTCTCGGGGCTGTACTCGAACAGGAAGTTGCCCTCGTACTCCTCGCTCAGCTGCTTGACGAGCTTGGCACCATCGACGGCGATCTTTTTGATCTCCTCCTTCGACTTTTTGAATACCTGCTCACGCTGGGCGACGCTGGTGGAGTTGTAGAAGTGGATGATGGCACGGGGCGCACCCTTGACGGCCTCAAACGTCTTGCGGATGATGTGGTCGCGGCACTGGGTCAGGACCTGCACGGTCACGTCCTGCGGGATGCGGTTGCCGTCGATCAGGGTGCGCAGGAACTCATACTCGGTCTCGCTGGCAGCAGGGAAGCCGACCTCGATCTCCTTGAAGCCGATTTTGACCAGCATATCGTAAAATTCGAGCTTTTCCTCCAGGCTCATCGGCACGATGAGGCTCTGGTTGCCGTCGCGCAGGTCCACGCTGCACCAGGCCGGGGCCTGCTCGATATGGTCCTTCTGGGGCCACTCATAGACATGGCCGGGCTCTACCGGCGGCGGATAATACCCTACACTGTACTTGGTTGCGTCCATCATAATAAAACTGCCTCCTTCAAAGCGTTCGGTTCGCGCTTTGAAGGAGGCATACATAAAACCGTCCCCCAAAGGCGAAAGACCTTTGAGAGACGGGAGCAAGATCAACGTTGCTGTACCCGCGGTACCACTCTCATTGCTGTAAAACAGCCGCTCTGTACGATCAGCCCGTGGGCGAATCGCGCCTGCATGATAACGGTCAGGTTCCGTCCGCGCCTACCTGTCAGCGCGGCTGCTCCGGGGCCAGTATACAGCGCCTGCCATACCACCTTGCACCGTCCGGCGGCTCTCTGAAATGGGATGAGTGCTGCTTTCTCCCCTTCACTGCATTTGGAATGGTTTTATTTTAGCGGATTTTGGGGGGAATGTCAAGAGATTTTTGCTGTTTTTTCAAGGATGTGTTTTGGTTGGAGCAACAATGTTTGTAGGGGGCGGCGTCCTCGACGCCCCGCGGGCGCATATAGAATGCGCCCCTACTTTTCTTTTTTTATTATGTATGCTATAATGTTTTCACTTGATTTGAAAGGATTCATCTATGCTTTACCATAAATACAAGCCGCTGGCGTCGCGCGTCTACTGCACGGGGCTGGCGCTGCTGCTGGTGCTGTCCGAGGTGTTCAGCTCCAACGTACAGGATACGCTGCCGGGTTTCAGCCGCATCATGCGGCTGGGGCTGACCGGGTGCGCCGTGCTGCTTCTGGCCGGAAAAATTATCCTGCTGACCGGGTACGAGGCCCGCTGGCAGAAGGTGCTGATCGCCGTTGTGCTGGTCTACACGGCGTTTTCGTCGTGGTATGGCGGCGATCTGTGGTTCTTTTTAGCCGCACTTATCGGGCTGGGGGCCAAGGATGTGGATTGGGAGACCGCCCTGCGCGTCTATCTCGTCACGGCGGTGGCCGGGCTGGTGCTGGTGCAAGCGCTACACTTTGCCACACCGCTGATGCCCTACAAATTCTACTGCCGCAACTGGGATTTCGGCTACGGCCACTACAACGGCTTTGGCGCGCGGCTCGTCGGCGTGTTTTTTGCCTGGGCGTGGCTGCGGCATGACCGGCTGCGCGCCTTTGACTGGGCGGGGCTGGCCGCGCTGGCGATCTTCACCTACAAGGTTCCCGGCAGCCGGGGGGCGTTTGGCGGCATGGCGGTGCTGTTTGTGCTGTTCTTTGTCCAAAAATTTCTGCCGAAACTGTTCGACAGCAAAATCTTTTACGGACTGGCGCTGGCGCTGCCCGTTGCGCTGGCAGTGTTCAGCCTCTACGCCGGGTATGTCTACAATCCCGAGTGGCCCTATGAGCGGATGGCGTTGCTGCTGTTGAGCATTGCGTTGTCGGGGCGCTTTGAGATCTGGCACAACGTATTCTGGAGCGCGCCGCTTTCTTTATTGGGCGGCCTGCCCACCGATGGTGACGAGCACCACGCCATCGACAACACCTTTTTGGCCGTGCCTATGAACAAGGGCCTGCTGGGCGCGATCCTGGTTGCAGCGGTCTTTCTGCTGCTGCTGTGGCGGCTGGCAAAAAAGCATCGCTCCACCGAGGTCATCTGTCTGGTAGCGCTGACTCTGTATCTCTTTATGGAGAATAAGCCGTTTTTGCTCTCCGCCAACCCGTTTTTGCTGATGCTGCCGGTGGTGTTTTTTAACGCAGAGACCAGCAAAGCACAATCCGAATCGTAAAAAAGCCGCCGACCGGTTTTGTCCGGTCGGCGGCAATTCTTATTATGGTTTAGCGGTTCTGCGGGCCGTTCTTCAGGATGACGTCATGGCTGCCGCCCTCGACAATGGAGGTGGAAGAAACGACGGTCAGGCGGGCTTTTTCCTGCAGCTCGGGGATGGAGAGCGCACCGCAGTTGCACATAGTAGAGCGCACCTTGTACAGCGTCGTCTGCACGCCGTCGGCCAAGGGGCCGGCGTAGGGCACGTAGGAATCGACGCCCTCCTCAAAGCTCAGCTTCTGGGCGCCGCCCAGGTCGTAGCGCTGCCAGTTGCGGGCGCGGTTGGAGCCCTCGCCCCAGTACTCCTTGACGTAGTTGCCGCCGACGCGCAGCTTGTTCGTCGGGGACTCGTCGAAGCGGGCGAAGTAGCGGCCCAGCATAACGAAGTCCGCACCCATAGCCAGCGCCAGCGTGATGTGGTAATCCTGCACGATGCCGCCGTCGGAGCAGATGGGGATGTAGACGCCGGTCTCCTTGTAGTACTCGTCGCGGGCCTTGGCGACCTCAATGACCGCCGTAGCCTGACCGCGTCCGATGCCCTTAGTCTCGCGGGTGATGCAGATGGAGCCGCCGCCGATGCCGATCTTGATGAAGTCTGCGCCGGCCTTGGCCAGGAACAGGAAGCCCTCGCGGTCAACGACGTTGCCTGCGCCGACCTTCACCTTATCGCCGTAGTTCTCGCGGATCCAGGCGATGGTGCGGGACTGCCACTCGCTGAAGCCCTCGGAGGAGTCGATGCAGAGCACATCCACACCGGCCTCTACCAGCGCGGGCACGCGCTCGGCGAAGTCGCGGGTGTTGATGCCCGCGCCGACAATGTAGCTCTTGTTCTCGTCGAGCAACTCGTTGACGTTCTCCTTGTGGGAGTCATAGTCCTTGCGGAAAACCATATACTGCAGGTGGCCTTCCTCATCGACGAGCGGCAGGGAGTTGATCTTGTTGTCCCAGATGATGTCGTTGCAGTCATGCAGGCTGGTGGTGGCGGGGGCCGTGACCAGCTTGTCCAGCGGGGTCATGAACTCGGTGACCTTGAGGTCCATCGTCATGCGGGACAGGCGGTAGTCGCGGCTGGCCACGATGCCCAGCAGCTTGCCGTGGGCGGTGCCGTCGTCGGTGATAGCGACGGTGGAGTGACCGGTGCGGGTCTTGAGGTCGAGCACATCGCCCAAGGTAGCCTCCGGGGGCAGGTTGGAGTCGGAGGTGACAAAGCCCTTCTTGTAGGCCTTGACGCGGCGGACCATATCGGCCTCCTGCTCAATGGTCTGGGAGCCGTAGATGAAGGAGACGCCGCCCTGCTTGGCCAGGGCAATCGCCAGCTTCTCACCGGAGACGGACTGCATGATGGCGGAGACCATCGGGATGTTCATTTCCAGCGGGCAGGCTTCCTCGCCCTTGCGGTACTTGACCAGCGGGGTTTTCAGACTGACAGCCGTAGGGACGCACTCCGAGGAGGAGTAGCCGGGGACCAGCAGATATTCACCAAAGGTACGGGACGGCTCGGAAAAATAATATGCCATAATACACGCTCCTGACTTTCCTGTTTCGACGTTATTTGCTTATTAAAAAGATTGTACCACAACCGCGGACAAAATACAAAGTTTTCTGCGGAAATCTTTCTTGCACTGTCAAAACGAAAGTTGTGGATTTTGAACAATGGATTGGGTGTGTAGTATGACTTTGGGACGGTCGGGCGGGCCGATGCGAGCATCGGTCCCTGCAATACGGGATTACTGCGTCGTCGTCAGCACTACATCGCCCATCGGCGCGGTAAGGGTCACGCTGCGGGGCGCGGCGGCTGTTTGGGTGTAGATGCTGCTCATCGCCCTGCCGTTGAACACCACATTCCCCATGGACGTTTGCAGGTCAAGCGAGTAATCGTCGGGCCTGCCGTCCACCGTCAGGCCAATATCGCCCATGGCAGCTTCGACTTTAGCGGTTTCAACGCCCGCCAGCAGCCCCAAATCAAAATCGCCCATTGAGATATTCGCCGTAAACTGCTCTGCCTGCACGGTGCTACCGGTAAAGTTGCCCATCGCCAGGTCTAAGTCGATGCTGTCGGCGGCGATGGTATTGCTGTTGTCAAATTCTGCATCGCCCATAGCGACAGTGATGGAGAGGCTTTTAAAATGGAAGGTATTCGCATCCGGCACGGACAGGACAAACTCAGGCTCGGGCCCCAGCTCTTTGCCGAGGTTGTAGTTGGCGGGCACCTTGTAGCTGACACGCACCGGGCTTGTGTTGTCGCCCGTGTTGGTAAAGGTGAACCAGTCCTGACGCAGGTTCGTGCAGAAAAGGGTCGGCTCCGCCGCACCACTGTCCACAACGACTGTGACCGCGCCGTAGTCGATGTCGAAGGTTATATTTTTGGCGTCGGCCAGACCGGTGGTGAAATCCATCTTCTCCAATGGGCTGCCGCTGTCCGCGCCCTCGGTGGCGGCGGTCCCGTTGTAAAAGTCCTCGTTGCGGACAAGACCGGATGCAGCAGTTTCTTCCTCCGTCGGCGCAACAACCATCGACGCCGTGCCGCCGCCGGGCTTTGCAAAACTCAGCACAAGGACGCCCAGTTGAATGAGCAGCGCCGCAACAATGACAACGGCGAAAATCAGCCACATGGTTTTTGCCCCGGGACCGTGCTTTTGGGGCCGGGCGGGCTGTGGGTCGCCGGCGGGCGGCTCCGGGGCGGCGGGCGGCACAGCACCGCCGCGTGCGCTCTCGGGTGCGGCAGGGTCGCCGTCCGGCGTCAGCCCCTCCCCTTCCAGAATCTTGCGGGCGGCCTCGGCAGGGTCGCCCAGCTCGGCGGCGGTGGCATCCTCGTTGTCGGGGCCTGCGGCGTCGAAGTATTCCTCATAATAATTCAGTGCGTCGCGGCGCGCATCAGCAGGCAGGGCAGACAGCCGCTTTTCCAGCTCGGATAAGTACTCGTATTTTTTCATTGCTGCTCCCCCTTAAAGAGCTTGTTGATCTTTGTGGTGTAGGCTTCCCACTCGGCGGTAAACTCTGCCAGCCGTGCGCGGCCTGCGGGCGTGATTTGATAGTAGCGGCGGTTGCGGCCATTGAAGGCTTCGTCATGGACGGTCAGGCAGCCGTCCTTTTGCAGGCGGCGCAGCACCGGGTACAGCGTGGATTCCGACAGGTCCAGTACCGTGCGGACCTCCTGCGTGATCTTATAGCCGTAGGTGCCCGTTTCCTCCCGCCCGACGACAGCCAGCACAATAGCATCCAGCAGCCCCGCCGTGGTGTTGATGGCCATAGGGTGCCCCCTTTCCGGGTGTATGGTGTATAGGGTTATATATTATATATCATATAATATTGTAGATTGCAATAGGCTACCGCAGCAAAATTATGTAGGGGCGGACATGGTTCACCCCCGGTCTCGTGTGGCAGTACATACGCTTCCGCGCCGCCGCATAGTAGGGGCCGGACATGTCCGGCCCTGGCGCTATAAGGTATAGCCGCGTTTACGGGAAGGCCGCGGGCCGGGCATGCCCGGCCCCTACAGGGCTGCACGCCCGGAATCGCGCGGTTACCGCAGCGTCGGCAGACAAACAAGATTTGCCCGTCCGCCTTCACTTCTCTATTTCCTTATATAAATACCCCAGCGCGTCTCTCAGGCCGCCAAGCTCGTCTATGAGTCCCTCCTCCACGGCCTGCCGGCCATCCAGGACCGTGCCCATGTCCATGACCAGTTCCCCCGTATTGTGCATGAGCTGGGTGAACCGCCGGGCCGTTATTTTGGAGTGCTCCGTCACAAAGCTGACAATGCGTTCCTGCATCTGCTCAAAATAGCGCAGCGTCTGCGGCACGCCCAGCACCATGCCGGAGTGGCGCACCGGATGGACCGTCATTGTCGCGGTGGGCACAATAAAGCTGTGCCGCGCCGCGACGGCCAGCGGGATGCCGATGGAGTGCCCGCCGCCCAGCACCAGCGTGGCGCTCGGCTTGCTGACTCCCGCGATCAGCTCTGCCAGCGCCAGCCCGGCCTCCACGTCGCCGCCGACAGTGTTCAAGATGACCAGCAGTCCCTCGATCTCGGGGTCCTCCTCAATGTCCACCAGCTGCGGGATGACGTGCTCATATTTTGTCGTCTTTTGCGCATCAGGCGAAAGGGTGTGCCCCTCGATCGTGCCTATGACCGTCAGGCAGTGGATGGCGTGGCGGCCCTTCGTTGCAGGCACAATGCCATCGTCGGTGATCAAATCGTGCTCCAGACGCTTCAGCGCGGCGTTTTCGGTAGGGTTTAGCTTGGGGCGGGCCTTGGCTTTGGGCTTTTTTGCGTTCGCTTCCATTCCTGCTCTCCTTATAACAAAAGTAGCTGCACAGACTAAGTCTGCGCAGCGGCAATGCAAAATATGCGCGGTTTCGGGTGACGGGTCAATGGTGTTTGTCGATGTTGTCAAAAAGTTTCAGGTTATTTTTGTACAACCGTCTAATATTTGGAAAATTGGCCAAAAACTTAGACAAAAAATTGACAATTGGTGCGGCGCATTTTATAATAGTTATAAATGAGTATTGCAGATGTGAGGTAATCGAGCATGGCTGTTCAAAACAAGGTGTCGCTTCCGGTCATTAAGCGGCTGCCGAAATATTATCGGTATCTGACCAATCTTTCTGCCGACGGCAAGGACAAGATTTCGTCCAGCGAGCTGGCCCACATGATGGGCACCACCGCCAGCCAGGTGCGGCAGGATTTCAACTGCTTTGGCGGGTTCGGCCAGCAGGGCATCGGCTACAAGGTCGATGTGCTGCGCGCCGAGATCGGCAATCTGCTGTTTGGCGACGGCGAAAAGCTGCCTACCATTTTGGTCGGTGCCGGCCGTCTGGGTTCTGCGGTGTCCAGCTTCATCAGCCGCGACGCCAACGGCTACAAGCTGCTGGGCGTCTTTGACGTCAACCCCGACCTGATCGGGAAAGAAATGTGCGGCGTGCCTATTTTGCCGCTGAGTGACCTGGACAAATTCTGTGCGGAGCATCACCCCGAGGTGGCCGTGCTCTGCGTGCCGCGCCAGAGCGCCATGGATCTGGCCGGGGAACTGGTGAACCAGGGCATCAAGGGCTTCTGGAATTTCAGCCACTACGATCTGTCCGTGGAGTACCCCGACGTCACAGTGGAGAACGTCCACCTTGGCGACAGCCTGATGAGCCTTGGATACCGACTGAGAAATCAGGAAAAGTGATATCTCTATAAAAAGACCGCCTTGTAGGGGCCGCACATGTGCGGCCCTCAGCCTACTGGTTGACGCGCGATTGCGGGAAGGTTGAGGGCCGGGCATGCCCGGCCCCTACGGTTATCAATAAACCGATAAGGAGTCATCATGGCAAAGCTATATTTCCGATACGGCGCAATGAACAGCGGCAAGACTACCGCGCTCATGCAGGTCGCCTACAATTATAAAGAGCGCGGCATGCGCGTGCTGATCCTGAAGCCTGCCATTGACACCAAGGGGCAGGACTCCATCATCTCCCGCCTGGGCATCAGCTGCAAGGTCGATCAGCTGGTCACCCCCGAGATGGACGTTGTTGAGCTGGTCAAGGCCAACGAGGCCGCCCATGGCAAAATTGCCTGTGTGCTCTGCGACGAGAGCCAGTTCTTCACGCCCGAGCAGGCCGACCAGCTGTTTTTGGTCACGGTGGACCTGGGTATTCCCGTTATCTGCTACGGTCTGCGTGCTGATTTCATGATGCGCGGCTTTCCCGGCTCGACGCGGCTTCTGGAAATTGCGCACACGATTGAGGAGCTCAAAACGATTTGTGCCTGCGGACGCAAGGCCATCTGCAACGGGCGCAAGGTCAACGGCGAGTTTGTCTTTGAAGGTGCGCAGGTCGCCATCGACACGGTGGACGATGTGGAATACCAGAGCCTCTGCCCCCAGTGCTGGTACCGCGAGTACCGCGCATTTCTGGCACGGCATCCCAAAAAGTAAATATTTTGCGCTGATTTTCCCGCCGGGTGCTGCCCGGTGGGATTTTTTTGTGTGATTCGCATCATTTTTCTGCAAATAGCGCACTTATCTTGCACCGCACGGATTCAGATGCAATAATATTTGCAAAAACGCATGTTTTTTGCAACGATACTGCATATTTTGCGGTTTCCGGCGTATTCCAGCGTATTTTGCAAGGTAAAGATAGTTGCGTTTTCTGCGGTGCCCGCGCGGCGGCGCAGGGGTGTACCTAGCAATATGCACAAACGCCATTTACAGTATTCGTAAGTTTTGACGGTGATGTCAAATTGGTTACAACCAACATAGCAAGAATTGCACGTTTCCCTGCCGTAACGAACCAAAAAAGCTGTTTATTTTCTGTGAACGATTTGTTATCATATAGGCAAGCGAACAGCAGATGGTGTGGTACGGTATCCCGCACACAACAGTCTGCAAGAATAAATCGCACAGCAATTTTAGGAGGACAAAAACATGAAAAAGGCAATCTCTCTCGGTGTTGCCGCCGCCATGGCCGCCACTCTGCTGGCTGGCTGCGGCACGGCAGCCAGCAGCGCCGCTGCTTCCAGCGAGGCCGCAAGCACTGCAGACAGCACCACTGCCGAGTCTACTGCTACTTCCGAGGCCGCTCCCAGCGAGGCCCACGAGATCAACACCACCGATCCCATTGAGCTGACCATCAGCTGGTGGGGCGGCGACTCCCGCCATGAGGCTTACCAGAAGGCTCTGGAAGCTTTCCATGAGAAGTACCCCAACATCACCGTTTCCCCCACCTACGGCGCATGGTCCGGCTGGGAGGAGAAGCAGTCCACCGCGCTGGCTGCCGATCAGGGTTCTGACGTCATGCAGGTCAACTGGAACTGGCTGTACCAGTACAGCCCCACGGGCGAGAAGTTCGTCGATCTGCGCGAGTACAGCGACGTCATCGACCTGAGCCAGTGGAGCGATACCGCCAAGAACGCCTGCATCGTTGCTGACAGCCTGCAGGCAGTGCCCATCTCGATGACCGGCCGTATCTTCTACTGGAACATGAACACCTTCAAGCAGGCCGGCATCGAGGCGGTTCCCACCTCCTATGATGATCTGATTGCCGCCGGCAAGGCCTTCCAGGAGAAGCTGGGCGATGATTACTATCCTCTGGCCATCGGTCAGTATGACCGCATGATCCTGATGACCTTCTACCTTGAGTCCAAGTACGGCAAGGCCTGGGTCGAGAACAACGAGTGCCAGTACAGCGAGGAAGAGATCGTTGACGGCCTGAACTTCATCGACTCCCTCGAGGACAACCACGTTATCCCCACCCGTCCGACCATGATTGCTGCAGGCTTCGACTCCATCGATAAGTCTCAGGAATGGATCGACGGCAAGTACGCCGGCATCTTCGAGTGGGATTCTGCCCCCTCCAAGTACCAGTCTGCTCTGGCTGACAACTCCGGCTTCACCGTCGGTGAGGAGATCAAGTTCGGTGACAAGGCCAACGGCGGCTTCTCCAAGGTCTCCATGGGCATGGCCATCACCAAGTCCTGCCAGCATCCCGTTGAGGCTGCTGCCCTGATCGACTTCCTGTGGAACGGCGAGGGCGCTGCCATCATGGGCTCCGAGTGCGGCATCCCCGCCTCCACCGCCGGTCTGGCTGCCGCACAGGCTGCTGACGCTGTGAAGCCTCTGGTCCTCGAGGCCAACACCAAGGTTCTGGCCTTCGTTGACATGCCGCTCGACCCTTACTTCGAGTCCAGCAAGCTGAAGGACACCACCGACGGCATTTACACCGATGTCTTTGATGGTCTGAGCTACGACGAGTACGACCCGCAGGAGGCTGCCGAGATCCTGCTGGACGGCGTTTCCGGTGTGCTGAGCGCCAACGCCTAAGAGCAATCGAAATCCTTTAAAAAGTAAAGTTTAGCCGGCTCCTGCCCCGTTATCACGCATGGCGGGGCCGGCTATTTATGTTAAAACGCAATACAGCAATTTGTCGATAGGAGGTTTTTGGATGAGCTCTGCAGCCCCCAAAACGGTTCAGCGCACCCCGTTCAAGCGCTGGTGCGACGAAAACACCGGTCTTTTCTTCCTGATTCCCTGGATCCTCGGTTTCCTGATTTTCAAGGCTTATCCGTTCGCCAGCTCTCTGGTGTACAGCTTTACTGACCTGAACTTCTTCAAGGGCATCAGCCAGTACGGCCTCATGAACTACGTCGAGATCTTTACCAGCCGCAAGACGGTCTCCGTCCTGCTGACCACCGTGAAGTATGCTTTCATCACGGTGCCCCTCAAGCTGGTCTTTGCGTTGTTCATCGCCTACATTCTGAACTTCAAGATCAAGTTCGTCAACCTGTTCCGTACCGTCTACTACATCCCGTCCATCCTGGGCGGTTCTGTGGCCATTGCCGTTCTGTGGCGTGCCCTGTTCAAGGACACCGGCGTCGTCAACACGATCCTCGGCTTCTTCGGCATTGCCGGTCCCGACTGGCTAGCTGACAAGACCTGGGCGCTGTTCGTCATCTGCCTGCTGCGTGTGTGGCAGTTCGGTTCTGCTATGGTTCTGTTCCTGGCTGCCCTGAAGGGTGTGCCTGCCGACCTGTACGAGGCCGCCACCATTGACGGTGCCTCCAAGACCAAGCAGTTCTTCTCGATCACCATTCCGATGATCACCCCCGTTATCTTCTACAACCTCGTTACCCAGATCGCACAGGCGTTTCAGGAATTCAACGGCCCCTACATCATCACCCAGGGCGGCCCGCGCAATGCTACGACACTTGTCTCCCTGCTGGTCTACAACTACGCCTTCAAGTCCAACGAGATGGGCATGGCGTGTGCGCTGGCTTGGGTCATGTTCATTGCCGTTGCCCTGCTGACTGTGATTGCCTTCACCAGCCAGAAGCACTGGGTCTACTACGCTGATTAAGGAGGAATGAAAAATGAAACTTTCTACCGCCCATAAAATCGGCCGTTTCTTCCAGTACTTTGTGCTGATCCTTGTCGGCGTCATCATGATCTACCCGCTGGTCTGGATGGTGGGTGCCACCTTCAAGTCCAACGCCGAGATCTTCGCCGGCATCGGCTTCCTGACCGCGAGCCCCACGCTGCAGGGCTACATTGACGCCGTCACCCAGAACTACGGCGGCGACATCAGCATCTGGCGCGCCTTCATCAACACCTACAGTTTCGTTATCCCCAAGGTCATCTTCACCGTTATCAGCTCGGTCATTGCCGCTTACGGCTTCAGCCGCTTTAAGTTCAAGGGCCGCGATATGCTGTTCGGCATCATGATCTCCACCCTGTTCCTGCCGCAGGTCGTTCTGAACGTTCCCCAGTACCTGATGTACAACTCCTTCGGCTGGATCAACAGCCCCTTCTACCTGCCCCTGTGGGTGCCCACCCTGTTTGCGACGGAAACCTACTTCGTCTACCAGCTGGTTCAGTTCATGCGCAGCATCCCCCACGATCTGGACGAGGCTGCCGCCATCGACGGCTGCGGCCCGGTCAAGATCCTGTACAAGATCATCGCCCCGATGCTGAGCCCCTCTCTGGTGGCCTGCGGTCTGTTCCAGTTCATGTGGAGCTGCAACGACTACATGGGTCCCCTGCTTTACGTCCAGACCCCCAGCAAATACCCGATGTCCATCTTCGTCAAGCTGTCCATGGACGCTGACAGCGGTTTCAACTGGAACCGTATCCTGGCACTGTCCCTGATCTCCATCATCCCGCAGTTGGTCGTTTTCTTCTGCGCACAGGATGCTTTCATCGACGGCATTTCCGCCGGTGCCGTGAAGGGCTAAACGCCGCTTTGGCAGTCCAAAATCTATTGTAGCACACGGCTGCCCCGTACCACAGGAATGGGGTACGGGGCAGCCTTTATTTTGAAAACCGGACTCCCCTGCTCTGGCGGGCGGAGGGGTTGTATGATAGAGAGCCTTCCCCGGAGGGGAAGGTGGCCGAGGCTCCGCCCGAGGCCGGATGAGGCGAGACTGTACCGCTATTACCCGTGTACGGGCTGCGGCTGCAAGGTTTGCCCTCATCAGTCCGCTGCGCGGACAGCTTCCCCCGATGGGGAAGCCTGAAAAAGCGCCCCTTGCGGAGCGCTTCCCTGTTCTTACTTATTCACTCTCTTATAATACTGCCGGTACTGCTGGGGCGAAAGGCCCGTGGCATCTTTAAAGACGCGGCGGAAATGCGCCGTCGTCATAAAGCCGGTCTTTTCCGCAATGTCCGAGATGCTCTCGTTCGACTTTTCAATGAGGTTCTGCGCGGCCTTGATGCGCACGCCGTTGATATACTCGATGAGCGAGAGGTTGATGGACTTCTTGAAAAGGCGGCTCAGATAATACGGGCTGATATAGAACTGACTGGCGATGCCGGTCAGGGTCAGCTTCTCGGCGTAGTGCTCGGCGATATAGGCCTGGATCTGATCCACAATGTGGTTGCTGACGCGGCCATTCTCGCCGCCCTGCTCCTGCTGCTGGCGGCAGAGGTCCTTGAGTTCCAGCAAAAGCGTAGCCAGCAGCATCTTGCGCAGTGCATCGGATTCCGGGGAGGTTTCCTCCTGCAGGGCCAGCAACTGCTGCAGCAGGCCCTGGATGTGGTTCTGCTGCTTGACTGTGATATTTGACAGCAGGTGGTTATGCTCCTCACTCAAGAAGGAGAAGAAGTCCACCTCCGGGAAGATGTCCATAATTTTGTCGAGGTACTCGCGGCTGAAATTCACCACGATACGGCTCGAGGCTGTGTCGCCGAGCGAGGCAGTCTTGTGGATCTGGTTTTCACCGATCAGCACCACACATCCCGCGTTGACGATATAGGCGGCATCCTCAATAAAATAGCGGCGGCTGCCCTCTATCTCATAATAGACCTCGTATTTATGATGGATATGGAAGCTGGCCATCTCATACCCGGAGTCACGGTCCACGCGGTCAATAAAAAAGTCAACGTGGGGCGAGTAGACATATTCCGAAACCATAACACTGCTCCTCACTGCCGTGGTGCGGGGCACCCGGCGATTGGTTATTGTTGTCTTTTTTAGAATAGCACATTTTTTGCTGTTTTTCAAACTATTTTTATACTATTTTTGAACACTTGGGGGTTCACACATGAAAATCACGCTTGTACGTTCTATGGCGCGCAGCGCAGTGTTTGAGCTGGTCAACTCCGGCTGCTACCGCGCCCCGGCTCCTTATACAGTCTCATTGGACGGCGCCACAGTCTGTGAGGGCGATACGAATGTGTTCTCACTCTATTCGCTGGAACCGGGCCGCAGCTACACGCTGGCCGTCACCCTTGACGGCGTGACCGATACGCTGAACTTCACCACCGCGGAGGAGAGCTTCTTTGTGGATGCCTCCCGCTACGGCCTCGTCGCCGACGGCGTGACCGACAACACGGCCAAGCTGCAGGCGGCGCTGTCCACCTGCCCCGCGGGCGGCACGGTCTACGTGCCCGCCGGCACCTACCGCACCCAAAGCCTGTTTTTGCAGAGCAGCACGACGCTGTATCTCGAAAAGGGCTGCACGCTGCTGGGCGGCACCAACCGCACTGACTACCCCATTCTGCCCGGTGTTCTCCCCTGCCATAACGAGAAGGACGAGCACTACCTCGGTCTGTGGGAGGGCAACCCGCTGGACAGCTTTGCGGGTCTTATCAACGTCATCAACGCCGAGAACGTGACGATCACCGGCGAGGGCACGATTGACGCCAACGCCCAGAACGGCGACTGGTACCAGAACCCGAAGAAAAATACTATTGCCTGGCGTCCGCGCCTGTTCTTCACCAGCGGTGCCAAAAACGTCGTGCTGCACGGCGTTCAGGTCTGCAACAGCTATTCCTGGACCATCCACCCGACCTACTCCGAGAATGTGGACATCCTGAACATCCGCATCCGCAACAGCTCCACGAGCCCCAACACCGACGGCATCGACCCCGAGAGCTGCAAGAATGTCAACATCATCGGTAACCATGTGCACGTCGGTGACGACTGCATCGCGCTGAAATCCGGTAAGCTGTTCTTAGGCATGAAGCTGCATGTTCCCTGTGAGAACGTTATCATCCGCAACTGCTGCCTGAGCCGCGGCCACGGCGGCCTTGTCATCGGCAGCGAGATGAGCGGCGGCGTCAAGAACGTCACCGTGACCCAGTGCCTGATGGACCATACGGACCGGGGTCTGCGTGTCAAGACCCGCCGCGGGCGCGGCAAGTACGCCATCATCGACGGGCTGGTATTCCGTGACGTCGTTATGGATGGCGTGCTGGCGCCGTTTGTCATCAACATGTTCTATTTCTGCGACCCCGATGGCCGCAGCGACTATGTGCAGACCCACGAGGCCCTGCCTGTCGACGAGATGACCCCGACACTGGGCACGCTGGAGATGGAAAACATCACGGCCACCGACGCCCAGTACGCAGGCTGCTGGTTCAGCGGCCTGCCCGAGCACCCGATCGAGGGTGTCAAGATGCACAACGTAAAAATCAGCTTTGCGCCGGACGCTAAAGCCGGTCAGGCCGCCATGATGTGCGGCGCGGATGCCTCCTGCAAGGTGGGCGTCCATGCCGAGAACGTGCATAAAATTGAGCTGCACAACGTTGCGATCACCGGCTACGAGGGGGAGCGCCTGCAGCTGACAAACGTAGATAGCTTTGAGGAGGACTGAACCATGACCCATGAAGAGATTCTGACCACGCTGGGCCATTACGTGGACTACCTGATCGCAGGCTCCACCGCCGAGGCACCGCTCTGGAACATCGAGAAGGTCCGCAGCGGCAAGCCCAACAAGTGGAATTACATCGACGGCTGCATGATCACTGCCTGCCTGAGCCTGTACAAGACCACCGGCGACGAGAAGTTTTTGGACTTTTCCAAGAAGTTTCTGGACTACTTTGTCAAGGACAACGGCGTCATTGAGACCTACGACCCCGCCGAGTACAACCTGGACAACGTCAACCAGGGCAAAAACCTGTTTACGCTGTACGACCTGACCGGCGACCAGCGCTACCGCGACGCCATTGAGACGATCCGCGGCCAGCTGGAGACCCAGCCCCGCACGAAGGAGGGCAACTTCTGGCACAAGAAGATCTATCCCAACCAGGTCTGGCTGGACGGCACTTACATGGCCCAGCCCTTCTACATGGAATATGAGACACGCTGCAACGGGATGCACGGCTGCATTGACAGCTACAAGCAGTTCATGAACATCCAGAAGCACATGAAGGACGCCAAGACCGGTCTGTACTACCACGGCTACGACGAGAGCCGCGAGATGTACTGGGCGAACCCCGAGACCGGCTGCAGCGCCAACTTCTGGCTGCGCGCCATGGGCTGGTTCCTGGTAGCCATGGTAGACACGTTGGAGCGGATGGACAACCAGCTTTACTACGAGTACCGCGCCATCATGGCAATGCTGAAGGACGCAGTGGACGCGATGATCGCCTTCCAGGATGCCGAGAGCGGCATGTTCTGGCAGGTCGTAGATAAAGCCGGGGTCGAAGGCAACTACCTTGAGACCTCCGGCAGCGCACTGTTCGCCTACGCCGTGCTCAAGGGCGTGCGTCTGGGCTACCTGCCCAAGCGCTACACGGCCTACGGTGAGAAGGCGTTCTACGGCACCTGTGACCGCCATCTGGGCGTGGGCGCGGACGGCGCTTTGCAGCTGGGCGGCATCTGTCTGGTGGCCGGTCTCGGCGGCGCGACCCGCCGCGATGGCAGTCTGGCGTACTATTTCAGCGAGCCCATCGTCGAGAACGACGCCAAGGGCGTAGGCCCGCTGCTGCTGGCCTACACGGAAATTCTGGCCGCACAAAAGCAGTAAGGAGGGCACACTATGCCGAAATTTATCGTCGGTGCCCGCCTGCACGACTACGGCAAGGGCAGCCCGGACGAGCTGTTCGGGCGCGTTGCCGCCGACGGCTTTGCCGCTGTGCAGCTGGCCTATAAAAAGTGTGTGCCGTCCGTCAGGAGCTATGCGGACGTGACCGACGCGCTGGTCGCCGAGACCGTCGCTGCCGAAAAGGCGCACAGCATTCAGGTGGCCGTGCTGGGAACCTACGTGGAGCTGGCCATCAACGATGAGAGCCGTTTGAAGAATGCGGCGGACTTCAAGAGCCAGCTGGCCGTCTGCAAGGCGCTGGGTGCCGGGTGCATCGGCACCGAAACGACCAGCATGGAAAAGCAGCCTGCCGGTACGACCCGCGAGGAAGCGCAGGAGCTGCTCTGCCGCAGTCTGGCGGACATTCTGCCCGCCGCAGAGGCACTGGGCGTGACCGTCGCCGTAGAGCCTGTGACCTACCACAGCATGAACTCCGCCGCCGCGACGCGGCATATTTTGGACACGATGCGCAGCCCGAACCTGAAGGTCATCTTTGACATGAGCAATCTGGTGGATGCCGGGAACGTCGGCGCGCAGGACCGCATCTGGAACGACGTGGGCGAGCTGCTGGGCGACCAGATCGTGGCCGTCCACTTCAAGGGGCAGGCCTTTGCGCCGGACGGCGGGCTGCTCCACACGAGCCTGGAGGACAGCCTGACCGACTACGCGGGCGCGTTCGCCATGCTGCGGCAGCTGCCGCAGGACGCTCTGCCCGTGCTGCGTGAGGAGGCTGTGCCAGCCCGCGCTGGCAGCGATATTGCATTTATGGGAGGATTTTTTGCATGACCGAAACGGAACGCAAAACATTGGTCGTTGACGAGAGCGGTGCGGGCGACTACCGCACGCTGACCGAGGCCGTTGCTGCCTGTGCGGCCACGCCGGACGAGCCGGTGCGGTTCTACATCAGGCACGGCATCTACGAGGAACGGCCCTTCATTGAGTTGGCGGACTATGTCATTGAGGGCGAGTACCGCAACGCGACAGTTATCACGGCGTCTGTGGGCGGGCGTGACCCGTGGCCGGGCGAGGTCAAGACCGGCACCTTCCGCAGCGCAACGCTGTTTCTGGGCGGCGGCAGGGCTGTTGTGCGCAACCTGACCGTGCAGAACAACGCCGGGGACGGCGCAAAGGCCGGTCAGGCGCTGGCCGTCTACGCCGACGCAAGCCGCGTGCTGATGGAGAATGTGAACCTCTACGGCAACCAGGACACGCTGTTTACCGCTCCCCTGCCCCTGCAGGAGCGCGAGCAGAACGGTTTCCGCGGCCCGCGGGAGAACACGCCCCGGCTGGACACCGTGCAGTACTACAAAAACTGCACGATCCGCGGCAACATCGACTTTATCTTTGGCGGTGCAAACGCTGTGTTCGACACCTGCCGCCTTGAGCCGTGGCATCACATCAGCGGCATCTGCTATATCACGGCTCCCAGCACGCCCGCAGGCAAGCCCGGCTACCTGTTTGTAAACTGCACTGTGCAGGGCAGCTGTGCGCCCGGCAGCGTCTATCTGGGCCGCCCTTGGCGCGCGGACGCGGCCTGCTACTGGCTGGACTGCGCGTTGAGCGACGAGGTCTGCGCCGACGGCTGGGACAACTGGCGTGACCCCGAGAACGAAAAGACCGCCCGCTTTGGTGAGCACGGCTCCACCGGCCCCGGCAGCGCCGCCAAGCGCGCCTTTGGCAGCGTGGATGACGATAACGAAGCGAACGCCCAGCGGGAGATGTACGCGCGGGTAAAAGCGGAATTTGGCGTGGAATAAGGCATAGCAAAGGCGGCAGACTGTTTGTGGTCTGCCGCCTTTTGCTTTCCTAAGCCTTCCCCTTTTACTGTGCGCTCGTCTCGCCGCCCTCGACCACGAGGCTGTCCTCATAGTCAGTGCCGTAGGTGTCAACGAGAGTGGCCTCATAGTCGGCGTGGAAGAAATTCTCCTTGCCCAGAGCCTTGATCTCGTCGTTGATGGCATTCAGCAGCGTCTCATTGCCCTTGCTGACGGCGGGGGCAATCGTGTCCTGGCTGCCCAGGGAAGGGATGCCGACAGTGTAGCCGGGGTTCTGGCTGGCAAACGCGATGACCTCGGTGTTGTCGTTGGCCCAGGCCACGCCGCCGTTCTCCATCGCGCTCTTGGCCGTGGCGTAGGAGTCATACTTCTGCAGCGGGATGTCAGGGTAGTTCTGGGTCAGGTAGGTCTCTGCGGTAGTGCCGGAGATGACGATCATCTGGTCATCGGCATTCCAGCTGTCCAGCGACGTGATGACGTTGGAGTCCGGGGAAACGACGCCCAGTGCAACGTTCATGTAGGGCAGCGCAAAATCGACCTCCTCGGCGCGCTCCGGCGTGACCGTGAAGTTGGCCAGAATGACATCGACCTTGCCGGTCTGCAGGTACTCGATGCGGTTGGCGGCCTCGGTGGAGACGTAGTTCACCTTGACGCCCAGATCCTCGGCCAGGCGGTTGGCAAAGTAGATGTCATAGCCCTGATACTCGCCGTTTTCATCGACATAACCGAACGGGTTCTTGTCAGAGAAAACGCCGATGTTGATCGTGCCGTCCGCCTTGATTTCGTCCAGCGTGCGGTAAACAACACCGTCGGCGGATGCCGAGGTCGAGGCAGTGCCCGTGGAGGCGCTGCTGCCGCAGGCGGCCAGAGACAGACTAAGGGTTGCGGCCAGGGCCGCGGCGGTCAATTTGGTTGCTTTTTTCATGGTGATATCCTCCTTTTTTTGTCTTTCGTTTTCCTCTATGTATTTCTTTCCACAAAAGGGAATCTATGGTATGCCCCGCGAAGCGGGCGCTTGCCTCCCCTAGCAGGGGAGGTGGCTCGAAGAGCCGGAAGGGTTGAACCTTGCCACAGTTCTAAATGTTTTGGGTAATGGCGAGGTTCTCTCCCCCACCCGCTTCGCGGGAGCCCCCTCGCAGAGGGGGCCAAGTCCATTACTTCACACTGTCAAAGGTGAAGGTGCGCAGGAATTTCTGCGCGCGCTCTGTCTTGGGGTGGTCGAAGAACGCCTCCGGCGTGTTCTCCTCGACGATTTTGCCGCTGTCCAGGAAGATGACACGATCCGCAATCGCGCGGGCAAACTGCATCTCGTGGGTGACAATGATCATCGTGCGGCCCTGCTTCGCCAAATCGAGCATAACGTCCAGCACCTCGCGGACCATTTCGGGGTCAAGGGCTGCCGTCACTTCATCGAACAACAAAATTTCAGGGTGCATCGCCAGTGCGCGGACGATGGCAACGCGCTGCTTCTGGCCGCCGGACAGCTCCCGCGGGTAGCTCCTGGCCTTGTTCAGCAGGTTCACGCGGTCCAGCAGGGCCTCGGCTTCTTTCTGTACCTCGTCTTTGGGACGCTTGGCCACCTTGAGCGGAGCCAGCATAACGTTGTCCAGCACGGTCAGATGCGGGAACAGCTCATAGCTCTGGAATACCATGCCGATGCGCTGACGCAGACTCGTCAGCCCCTTGCCGCCGTAGGCGACAGTCTCATTGCCCAGGCGGACGCGCCCGCTCTGGGTGGGCTCCAGCGCGTTGATGCAGCGCAGCAGCGTGCTTTTGCCGCAGCCGCTGGGGCCTACCACCACGACGACCTCGCCGGGGCGGACGGAAAAGCTGATGTCATCCAGCACGGTATTTTCCCCATAGCCCTTGACCAGATGCTCTACGGTCAAAATCGGTTCTGCCATGGTTCCTTACCTCCATTTTTTCTCTAAGTACGATGCCAGCAGGCTGATGGGCCAGCAGGCGAGGAAATACAGCAGGAACACGACCAGATAGATGCCGAATGCAGCGTTCGGGCTGGCCATGCGGTTGGCCTCAATGATCTGCTGCGCGACCTTCAGCACCTCGACGACGCCGATCATCAGCACAAGGCTGGTGGTCTTGATCATGCGGGTGATCAGGTTGATGCTCAACGGGATCAGGCGGCGCACCGTCTGCGGAATGATGATGTACCAATAGGTCTGCGCCTTCGTCAGACCCAGCGCCTCGCTGCTCTCATACTGGTGCTTCGGGATGGAGATCAGCGCGCCTCTCACAAGGTCGCTCATCTCTGCCGTGCCCCACAGCACAAACACGATGACGGATGCCGTCTCGCCCGAGAGGTCCCAGCCCCACGCGCGGGTCGTGCCGAAAAACACAAGAAACAGCAGCACCATCTGCGGCATAATGCGGATGATTTCGAGATAAACCCGCAGGATGGCTTTTACAACGGGATTTTTGCCGCTCATCAGCACGCCCAGCAGGATGCCCAGCGGGATGCTGATGGCGACGGAAAGTAGGCTGATGCGCAGGGCCACCCACAGGCCGCCCAGCAGGCGGGCCATGTTTTTGCCCTTGAGCAGTACGTTAAGCCCCAAATCCGGCATAGCGCAGCCTCCTTTCCAGCAGAGACCCCAGCAGCGAAACCGGGAGCAGGATCAGCAGGTAAAAGACCACAAGAAGGAAGAGGCTCTCGGTGGTTTTGTAGTACAGGCCGATGAGGTCCTTCGCCGTGAACATCAGGTCCATCAGGCTGATAGCGCTGAACACGCTGGTTTCCTTTAAAAGGAAAATGACATTGGCAACGAACGCCGGGACGCTGGTGGACATGGCCTGCGGCAGGATGACGTAGCGCATCGTCTGCATCCGGTCCATGCCGAGGCTGTACGCGCTCTCGGTCTGGATCGGCTCGATGGATTCCAGCCCGCTGCGGAACGCCTCCGCCATGTAGCTGCCGCCCAGAAACGCCAGACCTGCAATGCCGCAGACCGCAGCGTCAGTCCTGATGCCGATCTTCGGCAAACCATAATAGAGGAAAAACAACTGGACCAGGAGCGGCGTGTTGCGGCTGAGCTGGATGTAAAAGCCGACGACGCGGCGCAGCACAGGCACCTTATAATACTGGACCAGTGCGCAGACCAGCCCGATGACAATAGCCAGCGCGATACCTGCCAGCCCCAGACGCAGGGTCAGCCACGCCGCTTTTTCAAACAGCGGTAGGTACTGTGCGACCACATTCCAATCCACAAAAGTCTCCCCTTCCCTATCGGGTTACGAACAAATTTAGGTACAAAAAAATCCGGGCCTTCTCTGCGAAGGTTCCCGGACAAAGGTCAGGTTCAACACATAGGGGTTCTGGTAGGCCCCACAGACCATGCCCGGTGACAGCGCATACGACAACAACACATAGCGGACATAGCGGTATTCCCCTTTCCTGTTTTTGGTTTGCATTGTTCAAACCCGATGCCAGTATAATATACCCATTTACCTAGAATGTCAATTGGTTATATGCTTTTTATTTGACTTTTTCTGCAAAATAATTGCGCCGCGTTTGTGTAGAGTGCACAAACGCGGCGCAATGTGTTTTATGACGTAGGGGCGCACCAAAAAGGGCGCTGCCCTTGCGGACAGCGCTCTTTGTATTGCTTTTCAGAGCAAGAAATTACTTCTCGATCTTGGAAACAACGCCGGAACCAACGGTGTGACCGCCCTCGCGGATAGCGAAACGCAGGCCCTCTTCCATGGCAACGGGGGTGATCAGCTCAACATGCATATCGACGTTGTCGCCGGGCATGCACATCTCAGTGCCCTCGGGCAGGGTGATGATGCCGGTAACGTCGGTGGTGCGGAAGTAGAACTGAGGACGATAGTTGTTGAAGAACGGGGTATGACGGCCGCCCTCTTCCTTCTTCAGGACGTAAACGTGGCCGTCGAAGGTGGTGTGGGGATGAACAGAGCCGGGCTGGCACAGGCACTGGCCACGCTCGATCTGGTCACGGTCAACGCCACGCAGCAGGGCGCCGATGTTATCGCCAGCCTGAGCGAACTCCAGGCTCTTGCGGAACATCTCGAGGCCGGTGATGGTGGTGGTCATCTTCTCTTCCTTGAGACCGACGATCTCCATCTGGTCGCCGACGTGAGCAGTACCACGCTCGACACGACCGGTGGCGACGGTGCCACGGCCAGAAATGGTCATGACGTCCTCAACGGGCATCAGGAAGGGCTTGTCAGCAGCACGATCAGGAGTGGGGATGTAGCTGTCAACAGCGTCCATCAGCTCCCAAATGCACTTGTACTCGGGGGCGTTGGGATCGGTGCTGGTGGACTCCAGAGCCTTCAGAGCAGAACCACGGATGATGGGGGTGTTGTCGCCATCGAAGTCGTACTCGTTCAGCAGCTCACGGATCTCCATCTCGACCAGATCCAGCAGCTCCTCGTCGTCGACCATGTCGCACTTGTTCATGAAGACAACGATCTTGGGCACGCCGACCTGACGGGCGAGCAGGATGTGCTCACGGGTCTGGGGCATGGGACCATCGGTAGCAGCGACGACCAGGATAGCGCCGTCCATCTGAGCAGCACCGGTGATCATGTTCTTGATGTAGTCAGCATGGCCCGGGCAGTCAACGTGGGCGTAGTGACGCTTCTCGGTGTGGTACTCAACGTGAGCGGTGTTGATCGTGATACCACGAGCCTTCTCCTCGGGAGCCTTGTCGATGCTGGAGTAATCCATGAAGTCGGCGTCGCCCTTCAGAGCCAGAGTCTTGGTGATGGCAGCGGTCAGAGTGGTCTTGCCGTGGTCAACGTGACCGATGGTGCCAATGTTGACGTGCTCCAAAGAGCGGTCAAATTTTTCCTTTTCAGCCATTGGAAGTGTCCTCCTTTAATTAAAACATATTGGTAGTCTTGCGTAAGACTATCATACAAAATTTAAAGAGAAATTGCAAGTCTATTTTATGAAGTATGACTTAAAAAATCAGACTTTGTGAGCGCGCTCGGCCATGATCTTGTCGGCAACGCTCTTGGGAACCTGCTGATACTCATCAGGCTCCATGGAGTACTGGCCACGGCCCTGGGTCTTGGAACGCAGGTCGGTGGCGTAGCCGAACATCTGAGCCAGAGGAACGAATGCGTTGACACGCTGGGTGCCAGCCATTGCCTCCATGCCCTGGATCTGACCACGGCGAGCATTCAGATCGCCGATGACATCGCCCAGATACTCATCGGGAACGATGACAGCGACCTTCATGATGGGCTCGGTGATGATAGGATCAGCCTTGCGCATAGCATCCTTGAATGCCATAGAACCAGCGATGGAGAAGGCCATTTCAGAGGAGTCGACCTCATGATAAGAACCATCCCACAGGGTGACCTTGACATCAACGACGGGATAGCCGGCGAGAACACCGGACTTCATCGCGCCCTGGATACCATTGTCAACAGCGGGGATATATTCCTTCGGGATAGCGCCGCCAACGACACCGTTGACGAACTCATAACCCTTGCCGGGGTTGGGCTCCAGCTTGATCTTAACGTGACCATACTGGCCCTTACCGCCGGACTGGCGGGCGTACTTGGTCTCCTGGTTGGCTTCCTTGCGAATGGTCTCGCGGTAAGCAACCTGGGGAGCGCCAACGTTGGCCTCGACCTTGAACTCACGGAGCAGACGGTCAACGATGATCTCCAGATGGAGCTCGCCCATGCCGGCGATGATCGTCTGGCCGGTCTCTTCATCGGTCCAGGTGCGGAAAGTCGGGTCTTCTTCAGCGAGCTTTGCCAGCGCAATGCCCATCTTCTCAGAGCCGGCCTTGGTCTTGGGCTCGATGGCAACGCGGATAACGGGCTCCGGGAAGTTCATGGACTCCAGAATGATGGGGTGCTTCTCGTCGCACAGCGTGTCACCGGTGGTGGTATTCTTCAGACCGACAGCAGCCGCAATATCGCCCGCGTAAACGGTGTCGATGTCCTTACGGTTGTTGGCGTGCATCTGCAGGATACGACCGATACGCTCGTTGTTATCCTTGACAGAGTTGTAGACGGTGGTGCCTGCGTCCAGCGTACCGGAGTACACACGGAAGAAGCAGAGCTTACCGACATACGGGTCAGTCATGATCTTGAAGGCCAGAGCTGCGAACGGCTGGTCGTCGGAGGAGATACGATCCTCCTCCTCGCCGGTCTCGGGGTTGGTGCCCTTGATGGCTGCAACGTCGGTAGGAGCCGGCATGTAGTCAACAATGGCATCCAGCAGCTTCTGAACGCCGCGGTTCTTGTAGGAGGAGCCGCAGACAACGGGAACGATCTCGTTAGAGATGGTAGCCTTACGCAGAGCCGCCTTGATTTCTTCCTTGGTCAGCTCTTCGCCTTCCAGGTACTTCATCATGAGCTCTTCGTCGGTCTCGGCAACAGCCTCGATCAGCTTGTCATGGTACTCCTGAGCCTTCTCCTGCATATCCTCGGGGATAGGCTCAACGCGGACGTCATTGCCCATGTCATCATAGTAGATGTCAGCCTGCATATCGATCAGGTCGATAATACCCTTGAAGGTATCCTCCTGACCGACGGGCAGCTGGATGGGCACACCGTTGGCGTGCAGACGATCATGGAGCATCTGAACGCAGCGGTAGAAATCGGCACCCATGGTGTCCATCTTGTTGACATACACCATGCGGGGAACCTTGTACTCGTCAGCCTGACGCCAAACGGTCTCAGACTGCGGCTCAACACCGCCCTTTGCAGCCAGAACGGTCACAGAACCGTCCAGCACGCGCAGGGAACGCTGGACCTCAACAGTGAAGTCCACGTGGCCCGGGGTGTCGATGATGTTGATGCGGTGACGGTTCTTCTTGAATGCAACCGGATCCTTCTGGGTTTCAGAGTGGCTCCAGTAGCAGGTGGTAGCAGCGGAAGTGATGGTGATACCACGCTCCTGCTCCTGAACCATCCAGTCCATGGTAGCGCCGCCATCATGAACTTCGCCGATCTTGTGGTTGATACCGGTGTAGTACAGAATACGCTCGGTAGTAGTAGTTTTACCAGCATCAATGTGGGCCATAATGCCGATATTTCTCGTCATCTGAAGAGAAACTTCTCTGGGTGTAGCCATGAAATTAACCTCCTACAGAACAGATCAATAACGGAAATGAGCGAAAGCCTTGTTGGCCTCGGCCATCTTGTGGGTATCCTCGCGCTTCTTCACGGCGTTACCAGTGTTGTTGGCAGCATCCATGATCTCAGCAGCCAGACGCTGGGCCATGGTCTTCTCACCACGGCTGCGGCTGTAAGCAGTCAGCCAGCGCAGGCCCAGAGTCTCGCGGCGAGCGGGGCTGACCTCCAGGGGAACCTGGTAGTTAGCGCCGCCAACACGGCGGGTCTTGCACTCGAGGCTGGGCATGATGTTCTCCATCGCCTTCTCGAAAGTCTCCAGAGGATCGTTGCCGGTCTTCTCCTGAATCATGGAGAAAGCTTCGTAAACGATCTTCTGAGCGACGCCCTTCTTGCCATCCAGCATCACGCTGTTGACCAGACGGGTGACCATCTTGGAATTGTAAATAGGATCAGCTAAGACATCGCGCTTAGCAATGTTACCTCTTCTAGGCATCTTTCTTCCCTCCTTCACAGAATGATATCATCGGTACTCGAAAGTAATAAAACTCCCGTTGTGTCACAAAGAGCTGACCTTACATAAACTGTTGCCCTCCGCACGTTTCTGCGGACTTGTTATTTATATAATGGAAAGCCGTTTATGGCGGTTCGTTCCTCAATTACTTCTTTGCAGCACCGGCCTTAGGACGCTTTGCGCCGTACTTGGAGCGGGCCTGGTTACGGCCTGCCACACCCTGAGTATCCAGGGTACCACGGATGATGTGGTAACGCACACCGGGCAGGTCCTTAACACGGCCGCCACGGATCAGCACGACGGAGTGCTCCTGCAGGTTATGGCCGATACCGGGAATGTAAGAGGTGACCTCGATACCATTCGTGAGGCGGACACGGGCAACTTTACGCAGAGCAGAGTTAGGCTTCTTGGGGGTCATGGTACGCACGGCAGTGCAGACACCACGCTTCTGCGGGCTGTTGAGGTTGGTGTACTCCTTTTTCTGGGAGTTGTAGCTCTTCAGAAGGGCAGGCGCGGTGCTCTTTTTGACCAGAACCTCACGGCCTTTGCGCACGAGCTGGTTAAAAGTAGGCATTTCTTTTCTCCTTTCTTCACTTATTCACGCGCTTTTTGCGGATCGTCCGGCCAGATGGCCGCACTACACCCCGCATCTCACGCAATGATTATATTACAGCATCCCGGCCGGAATGTCAAGAGTATTGCCAAAAAAATCTTGAAAAAATCGTGCAATACGGAGAATTTTTCATTTCTGAAGCAAAATGTGCAAATCTTGCGCCGGTTTGGGCGGCAGCGTCGCATTTTGGTAAGTCCGCGCATAGAATGAAGCGGACCGTCTCCCCTCGCCGCCGCGCGGTCAGCTGCCGTCTGTGGGCGTTTTGTCTATTTACCAGAGACAAATATACATTTTGCACAAAAACAAGCCGTCAGATTCATGAACTTGACGAGTCGATTTCTGTTGCATTGTGTACCCCGCTTTGCTATAATGAAGATACAGACAAAACCGGAACAGTTCCGGCCATGCAAGTTCTGACGCTACATTTTTGAGGAGGTCCTGACAATGAAGAAACTGCTTGCTATCCTGATTTCCCTGTGCATGGTATCCGCCTTCGCTGTACCTGTCTTTGCAGATGCCAACAGCGATTATATCGCCGCCGTCAAGGCCTACCAGGCCCAGATCGCCGCGAAGGAAGCCGCCTACATTGCAGCGGTGGATGCTTATTCCAAGAATGCAAAGGCCAAGGCAGACGCCGACAGCGCCGCAATTCTGAAGGCCGCCAAGGCTGCCCAGGCGAAGGCCGATGCAGACTGTCTGGCCGTCATCGCCGCGGGCAAGGCTGCTCAGTCCCAGGCTGACGCGCGCGTCGCCGCGGTAATTGCTGCAGGCAAGGCCACGCAGGCCAAGGCCGATGCACGCGAGGCCGCCTATGCGAAGGCCGTGAAGGCGTATCAGGATCAGATCGCCGCACGTGAGGCCGCCTACATCAAGGCTGTGCTGGGCAAGTAATTCTACCTTATTATAATAGGAGCGGAGCGCCGGGAAAGGCGCTCCGCTTTTTTGTTGTTATATGACACGTAGGGGCCGGGCATGCCCGGCCCGCGCGTGTACGGCAGATGGCTGCTTGTGGGAAGGCTCTCTCCCCCACCGCCTGCGGGCGGAGCCCCCTCGCAGAGGGGGCCAAGAGGGGCAACGGGCAAATGGGGTTTACTGCAGCTTTGCCAGCGTGGCCTCGGCATCGTCGAGGATGCGCTCGAACTTCTCGAGGGCGGCGTCCACGGGAGCCGGGGTGGCCAGGTCAACACCGGCGTGGCGCAGCTCGTCCAGCGGGTAAGCGCTGCCGCCCATGGAGAGGAATTCCTTGTAGCGCTTGACGGCGGGCTCGCCCTCTTTCAGGATGCCCTCGGACAGTGCGACAGCGGTGGAGTAGCCGGTGGCATACTTGTAAACGTAGAACGGGCGGTAGAAGTGCGGGATGCGCGCCCACTCATACTGGATCTCGTCGTCGATGACCATATCGTTGCCGAAATAGTCGGTGACAAGGCGCTTGTACAGGGCGTTCAGGGCGGCGGCGTTCAGGGCTTCGCCGCGCTCAACCATGGCGTGGGCCTCGCGCTCGAACTCGGCAAACATCGTCTGGCGGTAGACCGTGCCCTTGAAGTTTTCCAGATACTGGTTCAGCAGATAGAGGCGGGTCTGGGGGTCGTTCTCGTTGGCAAGCAGCTGCTCGATGAGCAGATTCTCGTTGACGGTGGACGCGACCTCGGCGACAAACAGCGTGTAGTCCGCGTACTGCGGCGGCTGATGCTGGCGGGAGCGCCAGCTGTGGATCGTGTGGCCCATCTCATGTGCCAGCGTCGAGACACTGTCCAGCGTGCCGCTGAAATTCAGCAGGATATAGGGGTTGGAGTCATAGCAGCCGCCGGAGTACGCGCCGCCGCGCTTGCCGCGGTTGGGGTAAACGTCGATCCAGCGCTCGGCATAGGCCTTGCGGACGGTTGCCTGGTAGTCCTCGCCCAAGGGCGCAACGGCCTTCAGGACCATCTCCTGTGCGGTCTCGTAGCTGTAGGATTTTTTCAGATCGCCGACCAGCGGAGCGTAGACGTCGTAAAAGTGCAGCGCGTCAACGCCCAGCATCTTTTTGCGCAGGCGGACATAGCGGTGCATGGCGGGAATATGCTTGCGGACCGTGGCGACGAGGTTGTCGTAGACCTCGGCGGGCACATTCTCCCCCGCCATGGCCATCGCGCGGGAGGACGGGTAATTGCGGGCGGCGGCCTCGGCGGTGGCAGCCTTGATGGCACCGGCGTAGGACGCGGCGAAGGTGTTGATGTGCTCGCGGTAGCTCTTGTAGTAGCTATGGAAGGCGTTCTCTCGCAGGGTGCGGTCCGTGCTCATCTCCAGCGGCACAAAGTTGGAGCCGGTGACCTCGACGGTCTCGCCGCTGCCGTCCTTGACGGCATCGAACAGCAGGTCGGCATCCTCCAGATTGTGGTAGATCTCGGACGGCGCAGACATGACCTCGCCGAAGCTGGCCAGCAGCTTTTCCTCGGCCTTGGTCAGGGTGTGGGGCTTGCCGCGCAGCAGATCCTCGAGGTTGAATTTGTAGTCCGCGACGGCGGGATCGTTGACGATGGCGGTCAGCGTCTCCTCGGGCAGGGACAGGATCTCCGGCTGGGCAAAGGACAGCGCGGCGGCCATCTTGACGTACTTGCTGCCGATGCGGGCGTACATGCTCTGGGCCTTGTCGTCGCGGGTGTCCTCGTCATGGCGCTGAGAGGCGTAGCAGTAGAGGCGCTCGACCTTGCGGCCCACCTCGGTGGAAGCGTCGAGGTATGCGCCAATCGTGACGGCATCGGTCAGCTTACCAGCGAAGGCTGCCAGGCTTTCAATGTCCGCGTCGAGGCTGTCCAGCGCGGTCTCCCACGCGGCGTCGCTCTCGAACATCGGGGTCAGGTCCCACTGAAATTGCGGGTCCAGTTCACTGCGTTCTTTTAGAATTTCGGGCATAGTTTTCTCCTTATTGTAAAATATTTTGCTATGCTGAAGATGCAGGGGCGGACATTGGCCTCCCGTGCCAGTTCGCGGCAGCGGAAGCTTTCACGGGCGGATATGGAATCCGCCCCTACAGGTTACAAAAGAGCGTTTTCCCACTCGGCCGGCTTAAAGCCGGGCAGGACAAAATCGTCGCCCACCAGCAGCGGACGCTTGACGAGCATACCGTCCGACGCCAGCAGGGCGATCTGCTCGTCCTCGGTCATGGTCGGCAGCTTGTCCTTCAGGCCCAGATTTTTGTAGACTAGGCCGCTCGTGTTGAAGAACCGCTTGAGGGGCAGGCCGCTGCGGGCGACCCATTCGCGCAGCTCGTCGGCGGTAGGGTTGTCCTCTTTAATGTGGCGGGCGGTGTACTCGATGCCGTGGTCGTCGAGCCACTTTTTGGCCTTTTGGCAGGTGGAGCACGGCGGGTATTGCAGAAACAGCATGGTGTCACTTCCCTTTTGTATCGTTTTGCTATCGGTGAGTTTATTATAACTGTTTTGCAAGTGTGTGTCAATCACGGACGGTATGCAAAAAAGGATTCCCGCCGTGGCGGCGGGAATCCTTTGCGGTTTATTTAGTGGTCGTAGGCTGCCTCGGCGGCGTCGCGGGCGATCTCGGCCTGGACGAGCTCCTCCTCGACCTCCGGCAGACCAGTACCGGCGGGGATGAGCTTACCGATGATGACGTTCTCCTTCAGACCGGCCAGCGGGTCGACCTTGCCCTTGATAGCGGCCTCAGTCAGGACACGGGTGGTCTCCTGGAAGGACGCAGCGGACAGGAAGGAGTCGGTAGCCAGACTGGACTTGGTGATGCCAAGCAGGACCTGGCTGGCCTGAACGAGCTTCAGATCAGTCTCACCGGCATCAATGCGGGCCTGGATCTCCTCGTTCTTGATCATGACATCGCGGCGGTTCACGATGCTGCCCATGATAAAGTCGCTGGAGCCGGAATCCTCAATGCGGACCTTACGCATCATCTGGCGGACGATGACCTCGATATGCTTATCGTTGATGTCAACGCCCTGCAGACGGTAGACCTTCTGGACCTCGCTGATCAGATAGTTCTGGGTGGCGATGGGGCCCTGGATGGCGAGGATGTCCTGCGGGTAAGCATGACCCTCGGTCAGCAGTGCGCCCTTGGCGACCTCGTCGCCTTCCATGACCTTGAGGCGCTGGCCGAACGGGATCAGATAGCTCTTGGTAACCGGAGCGCCGCTCTCGTCCGTGCCGGTGATCTCGGCATGGCGGCTCTTTTTGGTATCGTCGATGTGGACCGTACCGGCGATCTCGGACATGATGGCCATTGCCTTCGGGCGGCGGCTCTCAAACAGTTCCTCAACGCGGGGAAGACCCTGGGTGATGTCTTCGGCAGATGCGATACCGCCGGTATGGAAGGTACGCATGGTCAGCTGGGTACCGGGCTCACCGATGGACTCTGCGGCAATGATACCGACAGACTCACCGACCTTGACGCATTCACCGTTGGACATGTTGGAACCGTAGCAGTGGGCGCAGACGCCGACGTGCGCACGGCAGGTCATGACGGAGCGGATCTCCAGCTCGGTAATACCGGCGTTGACGATCTTCTCGGCGTCGAACATATCCATCATCTTTTCCTTGCTGACGAGCAGCTCACCCGTGGCGGGATCGTGCACATCATGCAGGGAGTAGCGGCCGTTCAGACGCTCCTTGAAGCTCTCGACAACAGAGTTGCCCTCGCTGATCTCGCGGACCCAGATGCCCTCGGTAGCGTGGCAGTCCTCCTCGCGGATGATGACTTCCTGAGAGACATCGACCAGACGGCGGGTCAGGTAGCCGGAGTCAGCGGTACGCAGAGCGGTATCGGCCAGACCCTTACGAGCGCCTCGGGAGGAGATGAAGTATTCCAGGATATTCAGACCCTCACGGTAGTTGGCGCGGATAGGCATCTCCAGCGTCTTACCGGCAGTATTGGCCAGCAGGCCGCGCATACCGGCCAGCTGCTTGATCTGGTCCATAGAACCACGGGCGCCGGAATCGGACATCATATAGATGGGGTTGCGCTGGTGGTTCTTCTTCAGGTTTTCGCTCAGAGCCTCGGAGACCTCCTCCGTGGCGGCCTGCCAGATCTCAACCGTCTTGCGGTAGCGCTCCTCATCGGAGATCAGGCCGCGGTTGAAGTTCTTCATGACCTTCTCGATCTTCTTATCGGCGGCAGCCAGAATTTCCGGCTTCTCGTCAGGCATAATAGCATCGGGAACAGCGACGGTGATGGCAGACAGGGTGGAGTACTTGTAGCCCTGAGCCTTGATCTGATCCAGCATCATGGCGCAGGTCTTGGTGCCGTGCTTCGTCAGGCAGCGGCTGATGATGTCGGGCAGGCCCTTCTTCGTCAGCTTGTCGCTCTTGCCGCCGGATGCGATCTTGAGGGTGCGGGGGTTCATCTCGTAGTCGAACTTGGTGGCGGGATTGGTGCGGTCCACGTAGCCCAGATCCTGCGGGATGGGGGTGTTGAAGATGATCTGGCCCATCGTGGTATCGACCAGGCCGGTCTCCGCGACGCCGTCAAATACCATCGTGCGGCGCACCTTGATGGGTGCCTGCAGCGTGATGAGGCCCTCGGAATAGGCCATCATGGCCTCGTCCTCGTCGCGGAAGATCTTGCCGTGGCCCTTATCGTCGGGGTTGACGAGGGTCAGGTAGTAGCTGCCCAGGATCATATCCTGCGTGGGCACGGTGACGGGCTCACCGTCAGAGGGCTTCAGCAGGTTGCCGGAGGCCAGCATCAGCATCTTGGCCTCGCGCTGGGCCTCGGTGGACAGCGGCAGGTGGACAGCCATCTGGTCGCCGTCGAAGTCAGCGTTGAAGGGGGTGCAGACCAGGGGGTGCAGCTTGATGGCACGGCCCTCGACCAGGACAGGCTCAAAGGCCTGAATGCCCAGACGGTGCAGCGTAGGTGCACGGTTCAGCAGGACGGGGTGGCCCTTGATGACGGTCTCGAGGGAATCCCAGACCTCGGGGCGGGCACGCTCGACCATCTTGCGGGCAGACTTGATGTTGTTGGCCTTCTCCTTCTCGACCAGGTCCTTCATGACGAAGGGCTTGAACAGCTCGAGGGCCATCTCCTTGGGCAGGCCGCACTGATACATCTTCAGCTCGGGGCCGACGACGATAACGGAACGGCCGGAGTAGTCAACACGCTTGCCCAGCAGGTTCTGGCGGAAGCGGCCCTGCTTGCCCTTCAGCATATCGGACAGGGACTTCAGTGCGCGGTTGTTCGCGCCGGTGACCGGGCGGCCGCGGCGGCCATTGTCGATCAGGGCGTCAACGGCCTCCTGCAGCATACGCTTCTCGTTGCGGACGATGATGTCGGGCGCACCGAGCTCCAGCAGACGCTTCAGGCGGTTGTTGCGGTTGATGACGCGGCGGTACAGATCGTTCAGGTCGGAGGTCGCAAAGCGGCCGCCGTCCAGCTGCAGCAGGGGGCGCAGATCCGGCGGAATGACGGGGATGACCGTCATGATCATCCACTCGGGGCGCTGGTTGCTCTCGAGGAAGCTCTCAACGCACTCAAGGCGCTTCAGCAGGCGGACGCGCTTCTGGCCGTTGGCATGCTCGAGCTCCTCACGCAGCTCCTTGCTCAGCTTGTCGAGGTCGATCTCGGCCAGCAGCTTTTGGATGGCTTCGGCACCCATACCGGCTTCAAACGTATCCTCGTACTTTTCGCGCATCTCCTTGTACTCGCGCTCGGTCAGCAGCTGCTTTTTTTCCAGCGGCGTGAAGCCGGGGTCGGTAACAATGTAGTTGGCGAAATACAGGACCTTGTCCAGCTGACGGGGGCTGATGTCCAGCATCAGGCCGATGCGGCTGGGAATGCCCTTGAAATACCAGATGTGCGAGACAGGCGCGGCCAGCTCGATGTGGCCCATGCGCTCACGGCGGACCTTGGCGCGGGTGACCTCGACGCCGCACTTATCGCAGATCTTACCCTTGTAGCGGATGCGCTTATACTTGCCGCAGTGGCATTCCCAGTCCTTGGTAGGTCCAAAAATGCGCTCGCAGTACAGGCCGTCGCGCTCCGGCTTCAGGGTGCGGTAATTGATGGTTTCGGGCTTGGTGACCTCGCCGTAGCTCCAGGCGCGGATCTGGTCCGGGGAGGCAAGGCCGATCTTAATCGAATCGAATTCTTTATTTTCCATTCAGCGAACCCTCTCAAATTCAATATGACACACGATGCAATTCGATCAATCGTCGAAGGAATCAGACTCGATGGCGGCGAGGTCGTCAGCCGTGGGGCCGGCATCCTCATCCAGATCATCGTCAAAGCCTTCGTCGGCGTCCTTGACGCTGTAATCGTCCTGCAGCTCACTCTCGACCATGACGTTATCGCCCAGGTCGTAGTCATTGTTCTCAAAGCTGCTGTCATCGTCGTCAAACTCCTGACGCATGTCAACGGCGTTGCCTTCCTTATCCTGCACAACAATATCCAGGCCAAGGCTCTGCAGCTCTTTGAGCATAACGCGGAAGCTCTCGGGGATACCGGGGCGCGGGATCGGCTCGCCCTTGACGATGGCCTCGTAGGTCTTGACACGGCCCACGACGTCGTCGGACTTGATGGTCAGGATCTCCTGCAGGGTGTAAGCGGCGCCGTAGGCTTCCAGCGCCCAGACTTCCATCTCGCCGAAGCGCTGGCCGCCGAACTGTGCCTTGCCGCCCAGAGGCTGCTGGGTGACCATGGAGTAGGGGCCGGTGGAACGGGCATGGATCTTATCGTCGACCAGGTGATGCAGCTTCAGGTAGTACATATAGCCTACCGTGACCTTGCTGGGGAACTGTTCACCGGTACGGCCATCATACAGGGTGGTCTTGCCGTCGTCGGTCAGATCAATCTTGGAGAAGTCGATGACATGGCCTTTCTCGCCCATCAGGCGGTCCAGGTGGGTCGGGTACTCGGGCGCATTTTCGCCGTGCCACTTCTCGCGGGCCTCGGCGAAGCAGTCGCGCAGGTCGGACTCGTGCGCACCGTCAAAGACGGGGGTCTGGACCTTCCAGCCCAGTGCCTTGGCAACGTAGCCCAGGTTGACCTCCAGGACCTGACCGATGTTCATACGGGAGGGAACGCCCAGGGGGTTCAGCACGATGTCCAGCGGGGTGCCGTCGGGCAGGAAGGGCATATCCTCCTGCGGCAGAATGCGGGAAACAACACCCTTGTTGCCGTGACGGCCTGCCATCTTATCGCCGACGCTGATCTTACGCTTCTGGGCGATGTAGCAGCGCACGCACATACGCACGCCGGGCTGCAGCTCGTCGCTGTTCTCGGGGGTAAAGACCTTGACGTCGACAACGATGCCGTAGGCACCGTGGGGCACACGCAGGGAGGTGTCGCGGACCTCGCGGGCCTTCTCGCCGAAGATGGCGCGCAGCAGGCGCTCCTCGGCGGTCAGCTCGGTCTCGCCCTTCGGGGTGACCTTGCCGACGAGGATGTCGCCGGTCTTGACCTCGGCACCGATGCGGATGATGCCGCGGTCATCGAGGTCCTTCAGCGCGTCATCGCCGACGTTCGGGATGTCGCGGGTGATCTCCTCGGGTCCGAGCTTCGTGTCGCGGGCCTCGGTCTCATATTCTTCAATGTGGATGGAGGTGTAGACATCCTCGCGGACGAGCTTCTCGTTCAGCAGGACGGCGTCCTCGTAGTTGTAGCCCTCCCAGGTCATGAAGCCGATCAGGGCGTTCTTGCCCAGGCTGATCTCGCCGTTGCGGGTCGCGGGGCCGTCGGCCAGCACGTCGCCGGCCTTGACGGTCTCGCCCACATTGACGATGGGGCGCTGGTTGTTGCAGTTGCCCTGGTTGGAGCGCATGAACTTGATGAGTTCATAGGTGTCGGCGGAGCCGTCGGCGCAACGGACAATGATCTTGTCGGCGTCGACATACTCAACGGTGCCGTCATGGGCGGCCAGGACGCAGACACCGGAGTCGGTGGCGGCCTTGTACTCCATGCCGGTGGCGACCAGCGGCTGCTGGGTGACCATCAGAGGCACGGCCTGACGCTGCATGTTGGAGCCCATCAGTGCACGGTTGCAGTCGTCGTTCTCGAGGAACGGGATGCAGGCCGTAGCGACGGAAACCATCATACGCGGAGAAACGTCCATGTAGTCGACCTGAGAAGCGTCGAACTCCTGGATGTCGTTGCGGTGGCGGCCGGAGACGCGGGGACGGACGAAGTGGTTGTTCTCGTCCAGCGGCTCGTTGGCCTGAGCGACGATATACTCGTCCTCCTCGTCGGCGGTCATATAGACGACCTCATCGGTGACAGTGCCGGTGGCCTTGTCGACCTTGCGGTACGGGGCCTCAACGAAGCCGTACTTGTTGATCTTGGCGTAGGTGGCCAGATAGGAGATCAGACCGATGTTCGGGCCTTCAGGCGTCTCGATGGGGCACAGACGGCCATAGTGGGTGTAGTGAACGTCGCGGACTTCGAAGCCTGCGCGGTCACGGGACAGACCGCCGGGGCCCAGAGCGGACAGACGGCGCTTGTGGGTCAGCTCGGCCAGCGGGTTGTTCTGGTCCATGAACTGGGACAGCGGGCTGGAACCGATGAACTCCTTGATGGCGGCGACGACAGGGCGGATGTTGACGAGGCTCTGCGGGGTGATCTCGCCGTTTTCCTGATTCTGCAGGGTCATACGCTCACGGATGACGCGCTCCATGCGGGAGAAGCCGATGCGGAACTGGTTCTGCAGCAGCTCACCGACGCTGCGGACGCGGCGGTTGCCCAGGTGGTCGATCTCATCGGTGGTGCCGATGCCGTGATCAAGGCCCAGCAGGTAGTTGACGGAGGCAAAGATGTCATCGACGGTGACGGTGCGGCTGATCAGAACATCGTGGTTCTGGCGCAGCAGCTCCTTCTGCTCCTCCACATCGGAGGTGGTGTCGAGGATCTTGCGGATCTCGGCAAAGTTGGCACGCTCATTGACACCGGCCTCGGCCTCGACGTCGAAGCTGAAGAAGTTCTGGGCGTTGACGCAGCCATTGGAGATGACAATGAACGGACGGGGCTCCTCGCCCTTCTTCTCAACGAGGATGGTAACGCGGGTAACACCGGCGTTATCGATCTCCTCGGCCTTGGCCATGTTGATCTTCTCGCCCTTGGCGGCCAGCAGCTCGCCGGTCAGCGGGGCGATGATGTCCTCGGCAGCCCTATAACCGGCAATGCGGCGGGTCAGGCTGAGTTTGTTGTTCATCTTATAGCGGCCAAAACGAGCCAAGTCGTAACGGCGCGGGTCAAAGAACAGGTTGTTCAGGTGCGCGCGGGAGTTTTCCACCGTCGGGGGCTCACCGGGGCGCAGCTTGCGGTAGACCTCGAGCAGGCCCTCCTCGGTGTTGTGGGTGATGTCTTTCTCGAGAGAGGCGTTGATCTTCGGCTCGGAATCGCCGAAGAACTGCTTGATCTGCTCATCGGTGGACAGGCCCAGGGCACGCAGCAGCGTGGTAACGGGCAGCTTGCGGTTCTTATCGATACGGACGTAGTAAACGTCAGAGGAGTCCGTCTCATACTCCAGCCAGGCGCCGCGGTTGGGGTTCATGGTGGCGGTGAACAGGTCCTTGCCGGTACGGTCCTTGCTGGAGCCGTAGAAAACGCCGGGAGAACGGACCAACTGGGAGACGATGGCACGCTCGGCACCGTTGGAGATGAAGGTACCGGCGTCGGTCATGAGCGGGAAGTCGCCCATGAAGATCTCCTGCTCCTTCACCTCGCCGGTCTGCTTGTTGAACAGACGGGCCGTGACGTACAGGGGTGCCGCATACGTGGCATCCCGCTCTTTGCATTCTTTAATAGAATACTTGGGGTTCTTGTCCAGCCGGTAATCGACGAACTCCAGCACGAGGTTGCCGGTGTAGTCCTCGATCGCGGCAATGTCGTGGAAGACCTCATGCAGGCCCTCCTCCAGGAACCAGTTGTAAGAGTTTTTCTGGATTTCGATCAGATTGGGCATACCAATCACTTCGTTGATGTGGGAAAAGCTCATGCGGGTCGTTCTGCCGTTTTGTACGGGCTTGACCTTTACCATAAAACGCGACCACTCCTATTCCATAGATTGACAAAGTTGGCGAAAGCGACCCGAAAGACGGCTGTGAAACTGCGGCATATTCGTCGTTTTTCACAAACTTTTTGATTTTACAGATTTTGCAAAATCCCTTTAGGGCGCTCTATTCCATTTTTGTGATACTGTTTTAGTATACAGGGTAAACGGCTTGCTGTCAAGGGTTTTTCGGCTTTTTTATGAAGTTTTTCCGTTTCATCGAACGCCCGGGCGGGTGTAACAAAATTTCGGCAATTTGCTGATTTTGCACCGTTTCCCTCCGCTTGACAAATTCGGTACAGCGGTTACAGGGTGCGGTTTTTGGCAGTTTTCACAAGGTTGGGTGTGATATTTTAAACAGGTTGTCTCTTGACAGGCGGGGTGGTTTTACGGGATAGTACTATACAGAATCCTTATTATAATCGGAAAGGCGTTTTGCACATGAATCTTCTCGGCCAGAAAATCACCCTGCGGCGCATCCTTGGCATGATTGCGGGCGTCGTCATCATCGGCATCGGCATTGCGGTGTTCAAGTTCTCGCGCCTGGGCAACGACTCCATCAGTGCGCTGAACCTGCGGTTGGCGGAGCTGGTCGACCTGCCGTTCAGCATCGAGAATGTGCTGATGAATCTCTGCCTTTTCGTGCCGCAGCTGCTTTGGGGACGGCGGTACATCGGGCTTGGCACCATCATCAACAGCTTCTGCATAGGGTTCATCGTCACGTTTACCGGCGACGCGATGACCGCCGTCTTTGGCTCTGCCGACACGCTGCCGGTGCAGCTGCTTTGGGTCGCTGTGGCGGTGTTGGTCATCGCGCTGGGGTGCTCGCTGTACCAGACGGCGGATTTAGGCGTCGCGCCGTATGACGCGCTCTCGCTGATGCTGGCAGACCGGCTGCCTGTCCCCTACTTCGGTTGCCGCGTGTTCACCGATGCGCTGTGTGCGGTGCTTGCCTTCCTGTTGGGCGGACTGATCGGGCTGGGCACCCTGATCTGCGCCTTCGGGTTAGGACCGTTCGTGCAGTTCTTTACAAGGCATTTTTCGGAGAAGGTGCTGCGGTACAAGCCGGAGAAGAAATAGAAGCATCGCAGGGCGGGGTGCCCTCGACGGTCCGGCAGCGCTCCGGCTGCCGCAACGCTTCTGCGGGCAAGCAGTGCTCGCCCCTACGATGCACTTTTCGACAGGCTGCGGGTGCCTGCGGCCTCGGAGGCCGTAGGGGCGGATTCTATATCCGCCCGCGGAGCCTTGCCCTGCATCTCTAATAAAACAAAAAAGGACCGTCTCCACACCCGGAAACGGTCCTTTTCTGTCACATTTTAATGATTCCAAACGCATTGGCCACCGAGCTTGCCAGAATGACGGCGGCAAAGACCGGGCAGAGCCAGCGGATCATGAAGCGGAAAATCCTCTTGCGGCGGAAGGGCTGGCCGTCCAGCTCAACCTCCTGCTCGATCTTGTCCACGCCGATGACGCGGGAGACGAGCAGACAGGTCGCAATGGCCGCAATCGGCATCATGACCGAGTTCGTCAGGAAGTCGAAGAAGTCGAGGAACTGCATCCCGATGACCGTGACCCCCGCCAGCGGGCCGTAGCCCAGGCTGGACAGCGTGCCCAGCGCCACCATGATGACGCCGACGAGCACCGTGGCCTTTTTGCGGTCCCAGCCCAACTCATCCTCAAACGTTGAGACGGCGCTCTCGGTCAGGGCAATCGAGCTGGTGACCGCCGCAAACAGCACAAGCACAAAGAACAGCACACCCACCACCGTGCCCAGCCCCATGCTGGCAAAGACTTTCGGGATCGTAATGAACATCAGCGCGGGACCGGCCTGCAGCGTGTCGGGGTCGCCGCCGGAGAACGCAAACACCGCCGGAATAATCATCAGACCCGCCATGACGGCGATGAGCGTGTCGAAAATCTCGACGTGCTCGGTGGATTCCTCAATCGAGACATCCTTCTTCATGTAGGAGCCGAACGTGACAAGAATGCCCATGGCGATGGACAGCGAGTAGAACATCTGCCCCATGGCCGTGACGACGGTCATCCACGAGAAGTTGGCCGGGTTGGGCACCAGGAAATAGGCAACACCCGCCAGTGCGCCGGGCCGCGTGACCGAGTAGACCGCAATGACGACCGACAGCACGACCAGCACCGGCATCATGAGCCTGGAGACGCGCTCCACGCCGTTGCGCACGCCCGCAAAGATGATGCCCAGCGTAAAGAACGCAAACAGCAGGAAGCAGACCTCGGCGGACGCGCCGTCTGCAATGAACGCGCTGAAATAGCCGTTCTCCGCAAGGCCCTGGGCGTTGCCGCGCAGATATTCAAACAGATATTTGATGACCCAGCCGCCGATGACCGAGTAGTACGGCACGATCAGCACCGGGATAACGGCGTTGATCCAGCCGCCAAAGCCGAGGAATCCGTTTTTGCGTCCCGGCTTTGCAAACGCACCGTAGGCGCTGACCGGGCTTTTGTGGGTCATGCGGCCCAGCGCAGTCTCGGCCATGATCATCGTGTAGCCGAACGTCAGCGCCAGCACAATATAGATCAGCAGAAAAATACCGCCGCCGTACTTGGCCGCCAGATACGGGAACCGCCAGATATTGCCCAGTCCCACCGACGCCCCGGCAGCCGACAGCACAAAGCCGAGCTTGCCGGAAAACGAGCTTCTGTTTTGCTTTTGTTCCATGATTTCAAATCCTCTCCGCACAGTAGTCATTCGCGCAAGGACAAGTGTAGCACAGACGCGGAAAGTTTTCAATTACACTTTTTTTCAAGAAACGCTTGACTCTGACGCAACGTCAGGGTGTATGATAGCAGTACCGCAAAGGAAACGAGGGTTTTATCATGATGACCGTAAAAGAAGCCAGCCGACTGACAGGCATAAGCATACGCACGCTGCAATACTATGATAAGCTGGGTCTGCTGCCCGCCATGCGCACCGAGAGCGGCTACAGGCTGTATGACGATGCAGCGCTGGAACGTTTGCAGCAGATTTTGCTGTTTCGGGAGCTGGAGTTTCCCTTGCGGGACATCCGCACCATTTTGGACAACCCGAATTTTGACCGCCGCAAGGCTCTGGGCCAGCAAATTGAGCTTCTCACGCTGAAAAAGCAGCACTTGGAAGATTTGATACGGCTGGCGCGGACTTTGCAAGCCGCAGGAGGACACACTATGCAATTCAAAGAATTTGATACATCCCGTATTGACGAGTACACCCGCCGCGCCAAGGAATCTTGGGGCGGCACCCCCGCCTACCGCGAGTTTGAGCAGAACGCCGCCGAACGCACGGTGCAGGAGAGCAGCGATATAAACAATCAGCTGATGGCGTTGACCGCCGGGTTCGGCGCACTGCAAAACCTGCCCATCGACAGCCCCGCCGTGCAGGCGCAGGCCGCCAAGCTGCAAGCTTTCATCACCGAGCACTACTACACCTGCACAAAGGAGATTTTCGCCCAGCTCGGCCAAATGTACGGCGCTGGCGGAGAGTTCACCGCCAACATCAACGCCGTAGGCGGCCCCGGCACTGCGGAGTTCGCCGCAAAGGCGATTGCGGCGTATTGCAAGGAATAAGGCATAAATTTTGTTTGACGCCTTGTAGGGGTGAGCATTGCTCGCCCGTGGAACATTGCAGCCGCCCCTACAGAGCGGCCATAACACCCACACAAACCAAAGCCCCGCCCTGCTTATTTTCACAAGCGGGGCGGGGGTACTTTTATTCACGTATCAAATCAATCCAGGAAATCCCGCAGTTTCTTGCTGCGGCTGGGGTGGCGGAGCTTGCGCAGGGCCTTGGCTTCGATCTGGCGGATGCGTTCACGGGTGACGTTGAACTCCTTGCCGACCTCCTCCAGCGTGCGGGGGCGGCCATCCTCCAGGCCGAAGCGCAGGCGCAGGACCTTTTCCTCACGCGGGGTCAGGGTCTTGAGCACGTCGGCCAGCTGCTCCTTCAGCAGGGTCTGGCTTGCGGCCTCGGCAGGCACGGGTGCGTCATCGTCGGGGATGAAGTCGCCCAGATGGCTGTCCTCCTCCTCACCGATGGGCGTCTCCAGACTGACGGGTTCCTGTGCGACGCGCATGATCTCGCGGACCTTATCCACGGGCATGTCAAGGCGCTCGGCGATCTCCTCGGCGCTGGGGTCGTGGCCGTACTCATGCAGCAGCTGGCTGGACACCTTCTTGACCTTGTTGATCGTCTCGACCATATGCACGGGGATGCGGATGGTGCGGGCCTGGTCAGCGATGGCGCGGGTGATGGCCTGACGGATCCACCACGTTGCGTAGGTGGAGAACTTGAAGCCCTTGGTGTGGTCAAACTTTTCGACAGCCTTGATCAGGCCCAGGTTGCCTTCCTGGATCAGATCCAGAAACTGCATGCCGCGGCCCACATAGCGCTTGGCGATGGAGACGACCAGACGCAGGTTGGCCTCGCTCAGGCGCTGCTTGGCCTTCTCGCCCTCGGGGCCTCCGGCCTGAATTTTCAGTGCCAGCTCGGTTTCCTCCTCGGGGGTCAGCAGCGGCACGCGGCCAATTTCCTTCAGGTAGACCTTGACGGGGTCGTCAATCGTGATGCCGTCGGCAGTCAGGCCGTCCTCGTAGTCGTCCGCGCCCTCCTCGGAGCTAGGCAGGGCGTTACTGACGTCAACGGGCGTGTCGTCGACGATCTCGATGCCGTTGCTTTCCAGCTCCTCGTAGAGCTTTTCCATCGCTTCTACGTCAAGAACGTTGCCATTTTCCTCCATTGCGTCGCTGATCTCACTGCTGGTCAGCTTGCCGACGTGGCGGCCCGTGTCGATCAGGCTGCGGATTGGGTCTTTCTTTTCTGCCATAAGTACGTTCTCCTTTTGGTTTTCTATTGTTTGACAAAGTATGTCGGAATGTCGTTATTCGTCTGTCTCGGCGGGGCGGGCGCCCTTCTTTTTGCCGAGGTTTGCAAAGTAGCTTTCCAGCTGGCCGTCGCTCATATCCTTGACCTGCTCACTGATCGGCTTGGCGGTCCGCAAGCGGTCCAGATACATATCAATATCCTGCCTTTGCAGACGGATGTCGTGGTTGTACGCCTGCCCGTGGGCCAGCTGCCGGAACGCGGCCTCATCCAGCATTTGCTGTAATGACGTTTGGTTCAGCGGCAGGTGCTCGTCCACACAGCGGAAAATTGCCTCCAGTGCGCGCTGCATCTCGGGCACCAGCACGGTGGACATATCCAGCCGTGCACGGACGTAGGGCACCTGCTCGGGGTCTTGCAGCATGGCCACGGCCAGCTGGCGCGCCGCGTTGGCCGCGCCGAGGGCGGATTCCCCGCTGCTGGTGTAGGGCACGCGGATGTCCGACGCGATGCCCTCCTTGGAAAGGTCGCGCTGCTCCTTGCGGTAGCTGCGGCGCGCAGCGGCCTGAAGCGCCCCGTTGAGCTGGGAAAGGATGGCCTGTTTTGAGACGCCGGTCTCGTCGGCCAGCCGCCCGGCGTAGACGTCCCGCGCCGTCGGGCTGACGCCGCGCTCGGTCAGAATCTCGATGGCCTCCCGGATATAGCTCAACCGCCCGTCATCGCTGCGCAGGTCATACTTGGCCTTGCTCTTTTTTAGCTGGAATTCTGTCGGGTTGGCCGTGCCGTTCAAGAGCATCTCGAACCGCTCGCGGCCATATTTTTTGATGAACTCGTCCGGGTCCTTCGCGCCCTGGTAGCTCAGCACGCTGACTTTCAGCGTCGTGCTGCCCAGAATGCCAAGGCTGCGCTCGGTGGCCTTCTGGCCCGCCTCGTCGGAGTCGTAACTCAAAACGACCTCGTCGGCGTACTCGCTCAGCAGCTTAGCCTGCTCGGGTGTCAGGGCCGTGCCGCAGGCACAGACCGCCGTGTCAAACCCGGCCTCATGCATCGAGATGACGTCCATGTAGCCCTCACAGAGAATGTAGCGCCGGTTTTTTGACTTTTTGGCGATATTCAGCGCAAAAAGTGTGCGGGATTTGTGATAGACCATCGTCTCGGGGCTGTTGATGTACTTGGGCTTAGAGTCGTCCAGCACGCGCCCGCCGAAGGCAATGATGGCCCCGCGCACATCAATGATGGGCACCATGACGCGGTGGCGGAAGATGTCATAGAGGTTGCCCTTGGCGCTGCGCTTGACGAGGCCGGAGGTTTCCAGCTCCTCCTCACTGAAGCCGCGGCGCTTGAGGTAGTGCAGCAGGCCGCCGAAGTCCTCCGGTGCGTAGCCAAGACCGAACCGGCGGATGGCGGCGTCGGACAGGCCGCGCTTTTCCTTCCAGTAGCGGCGGGCCATGGCGGCCTCCGGCGTTTTGGCGTTGAGGTTCTCGTAGAAGTAGCGCGCGGCGCAGCGGTTGATCTCCAACAGGCGCTGGCGCGCACGGGACTCGCGGTCATCCTCCTCGGGCAGCGGCATACCGGCGCGGCCCGCCAGCTGCTTGACAGCCTCGACATAGCCGAGATTGTTGTACTTGCGCACAAAGTTGATGACATCGCCCGCCGCACCGCAGCCAAAGCAGTAAAAGCTCTGGGTATCCGGGTAAACGACGAAAGACGGCGTTTTTTCATTGTGGAACGGACACAGGCCCGTGGCCGTGCGTCCGCGGCGGTGCAGCTGGACATACTGGCCGATGACTTCTTCAATGTCGTTGCGCCGCACGACCTCCTGTATGTATTCCTGGGGTATCATGGGATAGGCTGCACCTCCGTTTCTCAAAATAATAAATAATAAATGTGGTGGAGTTTTCTCCCTTTGGTCGAAAACAAAATCGTAGGGGCGGATTCCATATCCGCCCGTGCCCGTTCGCGGCGGCGCAGACCTCCGCGGGCGCATATAGAATGCGCCCCTACGTTTTTTGAGCGGAGCGCAGCGACGCGCTCCACAATCTTTATTATTTATTATTTCTTATTTATTATTTGCTCACAAAACCTTCCACTTCTGCGGAACGAACAGTTCCTCAAACAGGCGCGTGGCGAACTCGTCGCTCATGCCGCTGATGTAGTCGGTCACGGCACGGTCCACACCCTCATTGTAGGCGATCTGCATGTAAAAGTTCGGCATCAGGGCCGGTTCGTCGCACAGGCGGGCGTACAGCTCGCTGATGAGCTTGTCCACCTTCTTTTCCTCGCGCTTGGCCTCCTTGTCGACGTAGACCGTCGCGTACATGAAGTCCTTCAGCACGGCGTAGGCTGCCTCGACCTCGGGGGAAAAATTGATTTTCCCGTTGCCGCTGTGTGCGACCAGGTCGGTGATCATCGTCGTGATACGCTCGGATTTGGTATGTCCCAGCACGGCGACGGCCTCGGGCGGAAGCTGGCGCGCGTCGAGCACACCGGCGGTGATGGCGTCCTCAATGTCGTGGTTCAGAAACGCAATGTGGTCGGCACGGCGCACAACGCAGCCCTCGGGCGTGCGGGCCCACGCGCCGGACGTGTGGGTCACAATGCCGTTGCGCACCTCCCAAGTCAGGTCAAGGCCCTGGCCGTCGCGCTCTAAGTAATCCACCACGCGCAGGCTCTGGCGGTAGTGGGAGAACCCGCCCGGGCAGAACCGGTTGAGCGCTCTCTCCCCCGCGTGGCCGAACGGCGTATGGCCCAGATCGTGGCCGAGCGCGATGGCCTCGGTCAGGTCCTCATTCAGGCGCAGTGCGCGGGAAATTGTGCGTGCGATCTGAGAGACCTCCAGCGTATGGGTCAGGCGGGTGCGGTAGTGGTCGCCTTCCGGGGACAGAAAGACCTGCGTTTTCTGCTTTAAGCGGCGGAACGCCTTACAGTGCAGAATGCGGTCCCGGTCCCGCTGGAAGCAGGGCCGGATAGGGTCCGGCTCCAGCGGCACACGGCGGCCCAGGCTGTTTTCGCTTAAAGTCGCGTAGCGGCTCAGGGTCTGCCGTTCGATAGCCTCGGTCTCTTCACGGATCGTCATAGTGTGCCCCCTTTTCTGCTCTCTGCTTATAAATACGACAAAAGTGCGGGAAACACTCTTTTTTTGTTGGAAAAATTTTGATTTTTTACAGAAATTTAAAACGCCGCATACTGCGGGGCAGAAATTTCCACCTCTGCCCCGCCGCGGGTCAGCTCGTTGAGAGCCGTGCGGAGCGCCCCCTCCTGCCCTGCCGGCATACGCCAGCAGAGCGTCACGGCATCGTCAAAAATCGGCTCGTCAAGCCGCGTTTCCGCCGCCGCAATGATGCGCTGGGCCTGCTCGAACTGGGCATAGCTCACACGGACCTTGCAGTCGACGACCAGCCGCATGCTGACGAGCTCGGCGCTTTGCAGTGCGCCCGAGGCTGCCGCCGTGTAGGCGCGCACCAGCCCGCCGGTACCCAGCAGAATGCCGCCGAAATACCGCGTTACCACGACGATCACGTCCGCCACACCCGCGTGGCCGATGGTCTCCAGCACGGGCGTACCGGCGGTCTTGGCGGGTTCGCCGTCGTCGGAATACCGCGTGCGGCCATTTTGCAGCACATAGGCGTAGACGTTGTGCCGCGCCGTGCGGTTGGCGGTGCGCACAGCGTTCAGCACGGCCAGGGCCTTTTCCTCCGTGTCGGCAAAGGAGGCCGTTGCGATAAAGCGGCTGCGCTTTTCCTCATATTCAAAGGTGGCTGTGCCGCGGATGGTTTTGTAGTCGGCCATGGTGGGAAACCTCGATGTATAGCAAAAAATACCCCGGATGAAAACCATCCGGGGTACAAAAAACGGAATTACTTGCCAGACTTGGCGAAGCGGCGCTTGAAGCGCTCGACGCGGCCACCGGTATCGACCAGCTTCTGCTTGCCGGTGTAGAAGGGATGGCACTTGCTGCAGACTTCGACGTGGATCTCCGGCTTGGTGTCACGGGTGTGGATCACGTTGCCGCAGGCACAAGTGATGGTGCAGTCCACATAGTTCGGATGGATGCCCTGCTTCATGGTTATTTCACCTCTTTCTCGATCATGATAAAAGGAGCCATACTCAATATATGTGCTCATCACAATCTCCGAATTGCGGCTACCAGCACCCGGCATCCTGTCCGGGCGGAGCAGCCATCTGAACGATTGCTGAAATATTTTAGCACAAAGTTCGCTCGATGTCAAGAGATTTTGAAAATTTTGCGTGATATAGTAGGGGCCGGACATGTCCGGCCCGGCAGTTTCCCACTAGCCTGCAATCATGGGAAGGCCGCGGGCCGGGCATGCCCGGCCCCTACAGACGATTTCACTTACAGCGTCAGCTGCTCCGCTCTGTCGTCGTCCTTCAAAATCGCACCGGCGGCGGGCAGGGTGCGCACGCGGTAGCGCGGGGCGTCATTCAGCTCAAGGCCCTCGGCCAGCGTGACGCGGGCGATCTTGGCATTCTTTTTCAGCGCCACAACGCTGACACCAGCTGTGTCGCGGGTCGTCTTTTCGGGAATGAGCGCGCTGCCGACGAGCAGCAGACGGTTGTTGGTGGTGAAAATCGCCAGCTCGGTCTCCTCGGGCAGGTGGCGCATGAAGGCCAGCTCGGCCTTGTCGCTGTAGGCTTTCAGCAGCTTGCGGCGGTTCTGCTTTGTCTCGTAGCTGGACAGCGGCACCTTGGCGCACTTGCCGTTATCGTAGAAGAAGAGCATCCAGCCCTTGTAATCGGGGGTCACGACCATATACAGCGGGACCTCGCCCTCCTCCATGCCGAGGGCGCTGGCGACGTAATCGCCGAGGACGCTCGCCTTGCTGTCGTTGAAATCATAGGCGTGGGACTTGTAAACCTGACGATGATTCGTAAAGAACAGCAGCTCGACGCTGTTTGTGCTCTCGCAGGTGAACAATACCTCATCGCCGTCCTTGAGCTTCTGCTCGCCGCTCATGCGCAGGCTCTGGGGCGTGATCTTCTTGAAGTAGCCGTCCCGCGTGAAGAACAGGTGCACGGGGTAGTCGGGAATCTGCTGCTCCGGCTCCTCGCCCTCAACGGCGGGCACCTCGTACATGATCTCGCAGCGGCGGGGCTTGCCGTACTTTTTGGCGACGTCGGCCAGCTCCTTCATGATGATCTTGTTGATGCGTGCCGGGCGCTTGAGAATATCCTCCAGGTCCGCAATCGCGTTTTCGAGTTCTTCAATTTCCTCGGTGCGCTTTAAAATATACTCGCGGTTCAGGTGGCGCAGCTTGATCTCCGCCACGTATTCGGCCTGCACCTCGTCGATGCCGAAGCCGATCATCAGGTTCGGCACGACCTCAGTCTCCTCCGCGGTATTGCGCACGATTTCGATGGCCTTGTCAATGTCGAGCAGAATTGCCTTCAGGCCCTTGAGCAGGTGCAGGCGCTTCTGCTTGCCCTGCAGATCGTAGTAGGTGCGGCGGCGCACGCACTCGGCGCGGAAGGCGATCCACTCGTTCAGGATGCTGCGCACGCCCAGCACCTTGGGCTGGCCCGCAATCAGCACGTTAAAGTTGCAGGCGAAGCTGTCCTCCAGCGGCGTGGCCTTGTACAGGCGCGCCATCAGCTTGTCGGGGTCCTGGCCGCGCTTCAAATCAATCGTCAGCTTTAAGCCGTTCAGGTCGGTCTCGTCGCGCATATCGGAGATTTCGCGAATTTTGCCCAGCTTGACCAACTCGGTGATCTTGTCCATGATGGCTTCTACCGTCGTCGTGGGCGGGATCTGCGTGACGTCGATGCAGTTGTTTTCCTTGTCGTAGCTCCACTTAGCGCGGACGCGGACGCTGCCGCGGCCATTTTCCAGCACGTTCTGCATCTCGGCGGCGTCGTACAGAATCGTGCCGCCGCCGACGAAATCAGGGGCCGGAATGATTTCCCGCAAATCGGCCTGCGGGTCCTTCATCAGGGCAATCGTCGCATTGCAGAGTTCCTCGAGGTTGAAGGAGCAGATGTTGGACGCCATGCCGACGGCGATGCCCAGCGTGTTGTTGGCCAGAATCGTCGGGAAGGTGACGGGCAGCAGCGTTGGCTCCGTCGTCGTGCCGTCGTAGTTGGGCACAAAATCGACGGTGTCCTTGTCGATGTCGCGGAACAGCTCGTCGCAGACCGGCTCGAGCTTAGCCTCGGTGTAACGGGCGGCGGCGTAGGCCATATCGCGGCTGTACGCCTTGCCGAAGTTACCCTTGGAGTCCACGAAGGGCACAAGCAGGCTCTCGTTGGAGCGGCCCATGCGGACCATCGTGTCGTAGATCGCGGCATCGCCGTGGGGGTTCAGGTGCATCGTGCTGCCGACGATGTTGGCGCTCTTGGTGCGGTTGCCCTTGAGCAGGCCCATCTCGTACATTGTGTAGAGCAGCTTGCGGTGGGCGGGCTTGAAGCCGTCGATCTCCGGCAGGGCACGGGAGACGATGACGCTCATCGCGTAGGGCATATAGTTGGTTTCCAGCGTATCGGTGATGGCAGATTCCAGCACCTCGCCCGCCGATAAAATTTCGACGTTATCGCCCAGCTGCGGGCGCGCAGGGGTCAGTTTTTTTTCTTTACGTTTTGCCATTATGATTTATCCTATATTTCACAGCCGCCCGGTAGGGGCCGGACATGTCCGGCCCTTCACTTACCGGGAGCAAAGCGTTTACGGGAAGGTTGCGGGCGGGGCATGCCCCGCCCCTACACGCGCGGCAAGCGCAGGGGGTGGGTTCTATATGCGCCCATCAAACGGCAGCCGCCTTGCGGGCGGATATGGAATCCGCCCCTACGGGTGTTCGTATCAGCTCACGTCCAGATCGTCCAGATACTCCGCGCCGTGCTCGGCGATGTGCTCCTTGCGGCCCTGGAGGTTATCGCCCAGGAGCAGGTCAAACACGGCGGAGGTGCGCTCGGCGTCGGTGGGCAGCACCTTGATCAGGCGGCGGCTGTCGGGGCTCATCGTCGTCAGCCACATCATCTCGGGGTCGTTCTCGCCCAGACCTTTCGAGCGCTGGATCGTGTATTTCTCGCCGTCGATACGGCGCAGGATGTCGGCCTTCTCCGGCTCGGTGTACGCAAAATAGGTCTTGTTCTTCGTGTTGATCTCGTACAGCGGCGACTCGGCGATATAGACATAGCCCTTGTTGATGAGTGTCGGCGTCAGACGGTAGAGCATCGTCAAAACCAGCGTGCGGATCTGGTAGCCGTCCACATCGGCATCGGTGCAGATGACGACCTTATTAAAGCGCAGGTTGTCCAGATTGAAGCTGGCCAGGTCTTTGTTGTGGCTGCCGCCCAGCTCGACGCCGCAGCCCATGACGCGGATCAGGTCGGTGATGATTTCGGATTTGAAAATGCGGGCGTAGTCGGCTTTCAGGCAGTTCAGGATCTTACCGCGGATGGGCATGATAGCCTGAAACTCCGAGTCGCGGCTCTGCTTGACCGCGCCCATAGCGGAATCACCCTCCACGATGTACAGCTCGCGGCGGGAGGCATCCTTCGTGCGGCAGTCCACGAACTTCTGCACGCGGTTGGCCAGATCCATCTGCTGGGTCATCGTCTTTTTGATGGTGATGCGCGCTTTTTCAGCGTGTTCGCGGCTCTGCTTATTGATGAGCACCTGCTTGCAGGCCTTTTCGGCCTCGTCGGGGTGCTCGATGAAGTAGACCTCAAGCTGATGCTTCAGGAACTCGGTCATGGCCTGGGCCACAAACTTGTTCGTGATGGCCTTTTTCGTCTGGTTCTCGTAGCTCGTGCGGGTGGAGAAGCTGGACGAGACAAGCACAAGGCAGTCCTGCACGTCGGCAAAGGTGATCGCACTCTCGTTCTTTTTGTACAGACCCTTGTTTTTCAGCCAGGCGTTGATCTGGCTGACGAATGCCGTGCGCACGGCGCGGTCCGGGCTGCCGCCGTGCTCGAGCCAGCTGGAGTTGTGGTAATACTCCAGACACTGCACGGTGTTGGAGAACGCGAACGCGACGTTCATCTTGACCTGATAGTCGGGCTGGTCGGCGCGGTCACGGCCCGCGGCGGCACCGGAGCAGAAATGCACGGGCGTCAGGGCCTTGTCCCCTACCAGCTCGTTGGCGTAGTCAGTGATGCCATGCTCGTACAGGTACTCGAATTTTTCGGCGTCGCTGCCGGACTTGTCGGTAAAGACCAGCGTAACGCCGTCGTTGACGACGGCCTGACGGCGGAGCATATCCTTGAAGGATTCCGCCGGGACGGCGATGTCGGTGAAAACCTCGGTGTCGGGCTTCCAGCGGATGACCGAGCCGGTGCGCTTGCCCTTGAACGGCTCCTTCTGCAAGCCGCCGACGTTCCCGCCCTTTTTGAAGTCGAGGTGATAGTGGAAGCCGTCGCGGTAGATGTCGGCGGTCATCCACTCACTGGCATACTGGGTGGCGCACAGGCCCAGACCGTTCAGGCCCAGGCTGAAATCATAGTTGCCGCTGCCCTCGGCGTATTTGCCGCCGGCGTACAGCTCGCAAAAGACCAGGTCCCAGTTCCAACGCTCCTCGGCCTTGTTGTAGTCAACGGGGATGCCGCGGCCAAAATCCTCGACCTCGACGACGTGGTCCGGGAACAGCGTGACATTGATGCGGTTGCCGTGGCCGTCGCGTGCCTCATCGATGGAGTTGGAAATAATTTCAAAGATGGAATGAGCGCAGCCCTCGACACCGTCGGAGCCGAAGATGACCGCCGGGCGCTTTCGCACACGGTCCGCGCCCTTCAGCTGGCGGATGCTGTCATTGCCGTATTCCTGTTGTTTTTTTGCCATGCGGCAGGTCCCTCCGAATTTATAGTAAAACAGTGGTAGTTTTTGCACATGTAGATTTATTAAACCACAAGGCACAGCGGTTTGTCAAATTTGATTTGGTCAGATTTTCTTTCTGCAGAGGTCGATGCCCGCCTCCGCCCCTATAAGCTTAGTTTAATACAACATTCAGTTGTTGTCAAGTTGTTTTTAATTGCAGTCACAGTTGCATTCCTCCACCCGGTTGCGGTCTCCTATGACGGCGGTCCAATATTCGGTGCCCTGATAGCGGAAGATGACCCAGTCATAGCCGTTATATTTCCGTGTGCTCTGCTTTACCACGCAGTAATTGCCCAGCGGCAGGTAGCCGACCACATCGTTGAAGTTGGCGGTATTAAAATACTCGCACCGGGCGTTGAACACGACCAGACGCTTGCCGCTGACCGTCTCCATAGAAGGGCCGGAGACCCCATAGTTGTTGTAGCCTCCGGCTCTGATCTCGGGCAGGAAATCCTTGTAGCTGCGGTCCAGGTCGCACGCGCCGGAGATTCCGCTGACCCTGCCGCTGCCTGTGTACTGCCACATGGCATAGCTGCCATTGTACCCCAGCGCCGAGCGGTAATCCGCGACCCACAGCGGGTACCGGCTCAGCGCGGCGGCATTCAGGTAGCTGTTGATATAGTTTGTGTAGCTGTACCACCCGGCGTACCATTTGCGCTGGTAGAGAATGTCCATGGCGTACTGCACCAGACTTGTCAGTGCGGCACGGCCCAGGCTGGTAAGGCTCGAGTCCTCGACGTCCACAAAGACCGGGTACTCCAATTGCAGGCCGTCCATGACGTTCAGGAACGTCGTCAGCTCGTTGGCAACGGCGGCGCGGGTGCGGGCGTAGGTATAGTAGTAGGCCCCTACCCGCAGACCCGCGGCCTTGGCCCCGTTGACGTTCTGCAAAAAGTACGGGTCCACGTACAGGCCGCCGCTGTTGGCGGAACCGACGCGGACAATAGCAAACTGCTTGCCCGCCGCCGCCACCCTGCCCCAGTTGATATCGCCCTGATAGCGCGACACGTCAATGCCATTTTGGAAAAACGCCATAAAAAGCCCCCCTTTGCGGTATAATATGCAAAGAGGGGGCGGGGTGTGTAATATCTGTTTCCGCTGCAAGGGCGGCAGCCAGGCGGCCTTTACACCAGGCGCCGAATTGTATACAAATCGGACAGCTTTTCAAGCTGTATATTTTTCACAGCAATTTGATCCTCAAATCTCCCAGCAGCGACACTGCCTCCGGCAGGGAGAATTTTGCGTCCTGCAGCTTGCAGCCGAAGATGTCGACTTTATACCCGCTGGCCTCTTTGAAGTTGGCCTTGCGCATATCGCACTGGAAAAATTCGGTGTCCAGCAGGTCGCATTTCTCAAAATCCGCGCTGACGAGATTGCACTTGGCGAACATCGAGCGCTGTATGACACTGCCCGCAAATTTGAACTTTGTCAGGTTCATTTCGGTGAAGGTGTTGTATTTCAGGCGGCAGTCCCGCAGGCTTTCGATGGGGTCGGCAAATGCGCCGTCGCCCTGCAGGGACATCCAGTCGATGTTGTTCAGCGTGCAGCTCTCAAAATCTGTGAATTTTGCGCGTGACATAGTGGTCTTTAAATTAGTGACCGTGCAGCGCAGGAACTGACATTCGGTCAGGACGCTGTGGTCGAGCTTGCAGTCCTCAAACGTGCAGTCGGCAAAAACGCAGTCCGAAAAGTCGCAGTCGTAAAACGTTTCCCCTGTGAAGGTCAGGCGCTCAAAGCGCTCGCCCTCGCGGTATTCGGCGCGCATCAAATCACCAGCCCGCCGTTGACACCGAGCACCTGCCCCGTGATGTAGCCGCTGGCCTCGTCGGCGAGAAAGACCATCGCGCGGGCGATCTCGTCCGGCTCACCAAGGCGCTCCACAGGGGTCTCCTCCGCCAGCGCGGCGCGGTCCTCGTCGGTAAAACCGGCCATCATGTCGGTGTTGATGACACCGGGCGCAATGACGTTGACCGTGATGCCGCTGGGGCCTTCCTCCTTGGCAAGGGCCTTGCCAAGGCCGATGAGCCCTGCCTTGGCCGCGCTGTAGGCGACCTCGCAGCTGCCGCCGGTCTGGCCCCACATGCTGCTGACAAGCAGGATGCGGCCATATTTGCGGTGGATCATACCGGGCAGCACCGCGCGGCAGGCGTAGAACGCGCCGTCCAAATCGACGGCCATCATCCGCCGCCAGTCCTCGTCGGTGGTGTCGGTGAACAGCTTGACCTGCGCGATGCCCGCATTGCAGACGAGCACCTGCAGACTGCCGAGTTCCTGCTCGGCCCGGGCAACGGCGGCGCGCACCTGGGCGGGGTCGCCCGCGTCGGCCCGGATGGCAAGATAGAGGCCGCCGGGGTTGATTTCTTCGGCCTGACGGCGCACGGCGTCGGCGGCATCGGGGTGGGAATTGTACGTAAAGGCGACGTTATAGCCCGCCCGCGCAAAGGACAGTACCGCCGCCGCACCGATGCCGCGGCTGCCGCCGGTGATGAAAACGTTATTTGTCATGGTAAAACCTCAATTCATTGCCCACTTGTTTGCCTCCCTCTGGGAGGGAGGTGCCCCGAAGGGGCGGAGGGAGAGAGCCTTGCCATGGCCCGAAATATTTCGGATGACCGCAAGGCTCTCTCCCCCACCGCCTGCGGGCGGAGCCCCCTCCCAGAGGGGGCCAAGGAAAAAGGCGCTATTTCTTTTTCCGTTTTTCCCGCAGCATCACAAAAAAATCTTGCAGCAGGGCCTGCGCCTCGTCCTCCAGCAGACCCGATTCTATGACAGGATGGTGGTTGAACGGCAGGGCGAACAGATCGGTCAGGCTGCCGCAGCAGCCCGCCTTGGGGTCGCGTGCGCCGTAGACGACCCGCTTTAAACGGCTGTTGATGATGGCTCCGCTGCACATCGGGCAGGGCTCGAGCGTAACGAACAGCTCACACTGCCAGAGCCGCCAGCCGCCCAGCGCCTTGCAGGCCGCGTCAATCGCCATCAGCTCGGCGTGGTAGGTGGCATTTTTGCCGCTCTCCCGCAGGTTGTGGGCGCGGGAGACGATCTCGCCGTCCTTCGCGACCACCGCGCCGACGGGGACCTCGCCGAGGTCGGCGGCGATCTTTGCCTCGTCCAGCGCGGCACGCATCAGTTCTTCATCGGTCATACTATCCCCTCAATGTACAAAAATTGCGGCGTAGGCCACAAGAAACAGCACCGTTGCGCAGTAGACTGGGCTGGTAAAAACGGTCAGCACATCCACGCCGGGGCGCAGTCCCGCCGAAAAGCTGAACCCCTGACGGCGGGCGTTGCAGATCATCCATGCGCCGAACGCCGGGAAGAACAGCAAAATGAACAGCTCCACACCGAAGGAGACCTCCGCCGGGGCGTAATACCGCAGATAGATCGTTAAAAATGCCAGCGCGTTGTTGACAAGGTGCAGCAGCATCCCCGGCAGGATGCTGCCCGAGCGCTCGGCCAGCCAGCCCAAAAACACGCCGCAGGCAAAGGCCGTCAGGCCCTGCGCAAGGTCGAGATGCAGCACACCGAACAGCAGCGCCGGGGCAAAGATGGCCGCCGCGCTGCCGCAGGGGCGCATCAATCCCTGAAACGCACCGCGGAACAGCAGTTCCTCCGCGATGGCGGGCATGACGCAGAGCGCCAGAAACTGCACGAGCAGCTCCGGCCCACCGCTGGGCAGCATTTCACTGGTCGCGGGGCTGCCTGTCAGGCGGTTGATGAGTGCGCCCGCCAGATTGGCAAGGTTCGCCACGCCGAGAAAAACCGGCAGGCAGAAGCCGGGGCTCCACGGTGCGGGCAGCATGATCCGCAGGTCTTTGGTTTTCAGCCGCGTGACCTTTAACAGAAAAACCAGCGTCAGCACGATGGCCCCCAGCCCGATGAGCAGCTGAAACAGCGCCGTGCTGACCCCGCTGAAGCCCAGCGGCTTGGCCAGACTGGCACCGGGGTGGGCCAGCCCCATCAGTGCGCTGACCAGCAGCGTGAGCAGGCCGCGCACCAGAAGATATACCAGGGATGCCACCGCGCAGCCGCCTGCCGCGCCCCGCACCCCGCGAGATTTTGTCATGATTTTTTATCCTCCATATAAAGGCTTCCCCCGAGGGGCTGCGCCCGCAGGCGCGTGTCGGAGCGCAACCGCCGAAGGCGGCTCTTGGCGCGGAGACTGAAGCTGTCACCGAAGGTGACTGATGAGGGGCGGCCTTGCCGACACAACCCGTTTGCGGGCAACCACAGCCGCTTTGCCCCTCATCCGCCCCTTCGGGGCACCTTTCCCCTCCGGGGAAGGCTTTATTATCATCATACCACAATCCGGCAAATAAAAAAAGCCCCACCGGTGTGCGGGCCGGCAGGGCAAGGTTGGAGGGAGAGGAGTCTATTCATTGCCTGCGTTGTGCGCCGCAGGCATTGACTTTCTGCTACTATAATAGTACAGTATAGACATGAAGTAAAGCTACACTTTTTCATACATCACATGAATTTTTTTCACCATAGGAGATGCAGCTCATGACACTGACAGACTGCCAGCTGTTAAGCATTGTAGCACAGCTGGGTACCTTTGCCGCCGCGGCGGAGCGGCTGCACATCACGCCGTCCGCCGTCAGCCACGCGGTATCGGGCGTGGAGGCCGAGTGCGGCTTTCCGCTGTTCACCCGCACCAAAAGCGGCGTCACGCTGACCGCCGCCGCCGAAAAGCTCATGCCCGCCATCCAACAGATGCTCGCCAGCAGCGAGTCGCTTGACCAGTCGATTGCCCAGATCAACGGGATGCACAAGGGTGCACTGCGGCTGGGGGTGTTCAACTCGGCCTGCGTGACCTGGCTGCCCAAGATCGTGCCGGGCTTCCGCGCAGCGTTCCCGGGCATCGACGTGCAGATTTACCAGGGGTCGTATGATGACATCACGGGCTGGCTGAAAACCGGCGCGGTGGAGCTGGGGTTCCTCTCCAACTCCAGCGCCCACGATCTGGATTTTGAGCCGCTCTATGATGACCGGCTCATCTGCATCGCGCCGCCCGGCTACCAGCCGCGCCGCCCCGGCGTGGTGCGGGCCGAGGAGCTGCGCAGCCAGCCGTTCGTCAGCCAGCAGTCCGACGTAGATGCCGACATCCAGAGCTACTTTAAAAAGAACGACCTGCATGTGTCGAGCCGGTGCTACATCGTGGATGACCAGAGCATGATCGCAATGGTCGCCTGCGGGCAGGGTCTGGCGCTGATGCCCGAGCTGATGTTCAAGGAGGGCGCGGCCAGCGCGGGGTGCCAGGTTTTGCAGCTGGAGCCCGCCGCCAAGCGCACGATTGGTCTGGCGTGCCTGTCGCGGACAGCGCTCTCCCCCGCCGCCCGGGAATTTGTGGAGCACGCGCGGGCGTTTGCAAGGAAGCGGTGACCCACGCGGTAGGGGCCGGACATGCCCGGCCCGCAGGTTTACGGTATTGCTTTAGTTTCCTTCATCGTACTCCGCTACGGGCACATTCGCGTACTCGTCGGGGAGGTCGGGGGGCAGGGTCTGCATGTACTCGTGCATGGCCTCGGCCACGTTCTTGCTGTAGGCGACGGCCTCGACGACGGTACGCGCACCCTTGACGGCATCGCCGCTGGCAAAGATGCCGGGGATGCTCGTGCGGCCCACCTCGTCGGTCTCAAACAGGCCGCGCGGGGTGGTTTTCAGATTCTTCGTGCTGTCGGTGATCGTCGTGCAGGGGCCCTGGCTGATGGACACAATGACACTGTCCGCCGGGTAGAGCTTTTCGGTGCCGGGGATCTCGGTCAGCGTGCCGTCCTCGGCCTCGTTCAGATCGATAAAGACGACGCCCTTGTCGGTGATCTCCAACGGCTTTTTGTTAAAGATGAAGTTCACGCCTTCCAGCTTTGCATAGCTTGCCTCGTACTCGCTGGCCGTGATGTGACTGGACAGCGAGAAGCACTCGAGATGCCGCGTGCCGTGGCGGAGGGCGGTGCGCGCCACGTCCATGGCCGCGTTGCCTGCGCCGATGACGATGACCCGATTGCCCAGGTGGTAGACATCGGGGTTCTGCAGATAGTTGATGGCGTAGTGCACGTTGCCGAGGCTCTCGCCCTTGATGTGCAGCGTGTTGGGCCGCCAGACGCCGGTGCCGATGAAGATGGCCTTGTAGCCGTCGCGGAACAGATCCTCAATTTTCAGCGCCTTGCCCACGTCGGTGTTGGGGCGGACCTTGATGCCCTTTAAGCGCAGATGGCGGTACTCGAAATCGTCCAGCACGGTCTTGGGCAGGCGGAACTCCGGGATGCCGTAGCGCAGCACGCCGCCGATTTTATCGTGGCTCTCAAAGATCGTGACGTCGTAGCCGTAGCGTGCCAGGATGACCGCAATGGTCAGGCCCGCCGGGCCGGAGCCGATGATGGCGGCCTTTTTGCCGTTGGACGGCGCGGGACCCTGGGTCATTTGGCTGGCGTAGGTGGACGAGATGTAGTTTTCGATGACCGAGAAGTGCACCGGCGCACCTTTGATGCCGCGCACGCAATGGCCCTCGCACTGGTTTTCGTGGTTGCAGACCAGCGAGCAGACCGTCGTCAGGGGGTTGTTCTCAAACAGCATACGGCCCGCTTCGTCGAGCTTATTGGCCTTCAAAAGGCGGATGACCTCGGGAATATTGGTGTGGATCGGGCAGCCCTGCTGGCAGCGGGGCACCTTGCAGCCAAGGCAGTGGTTTGCTTCGTCCATTACGTGCAGCGCCATGTTTTACTCCTTCATTTCGTACCGATTTTGCGCGTTAAAAGTGCAACAATGTTGTATCACACGCATTTTTTATCCATATAAAATTATATTACCACCGGCTTAGCTGTGAACGCAAGCCCCATAGGCTGAATTTTTTCTCTGCATAATGACGAAAAATCAACTGCCTTATTATGCAGCCTGCTGATTTTTGCCGCTTCAGGGCCGGTGCGGGCCAGGTCTGCCAGCGCTGTCGCGGCGGGCAGCGACGCCTGTTTTAAACGCGGCAGCGCCGCTTTGCGTGCCCCCAGCACATGCAGGTACGGCGGCATTGGCAGTTCCGCCGGGAAGCCAAGCGCCGCGTCCAGCACCAGCCGCCGCAGACGCGCATGGGGATAGCGCTTGGTTTTCAAGCGGGTGTAGAGGTCGTCGAGGCTGTCGGCTTCCCGCACGGCGGCGGTCAGGCGGTTTTCCAGTCCCTCACTCACGCCGCGCACCTGCGCAAAATTCGCGGGGTCCTGCATCCGCAGCAGGGCCAGAACGGCGGTCTCGAGTCTTGCGCCGTCCAGCAAAAGGCCGTCCGCCGCAGCTCTGCCGTACAGCTCCGCCGCGCGGGCGGGCACGAACGGCTCCCAATCGGGCTGCGGCAGGCCGCGCAGAAAGCTGGCGCTGGCCATCGGCGTGCCCGCGTGCGCCCCTGCCCCGCCGCCGTGTGCCGCGCCAAGCCGCGGCAGTGCCAGCGGCGTCAGGGCTGCGTGCCGGTGCAGGATTGCCTTGCAATACTCGATGCCCAAAATGTTGTTGGGCGTGCGCAGCAGGCCGCCGGTGCCGGGGTGCAGCGCGTCGGCAGCCGCGGCCCGGGCGGCGGCATAGGTCATGCCGGTGGCAAGATTTTGGCGGATGCGGGCGTTCAGTTCCTCCCCGTCCAGCAGGCGGGCCGTGTCCAGCAGAGCCGCCGCGTCGGGGGTCTCCGCACCGAAGGCCAGCGTATCACAGCCAAGCGCGGCCAGCAGGTGCACGCCCGCGGCGGCGAACTGCTCCGCCGTGGCGCAGGCGTAGGGCGCGGGCAGGGCCACCACAAGGTCAGCTCCGGCATCCAGCGCCGCGCGTACCCGCACGCTCTCGGGCAGAATCGGCACACCGCCGCGCTGCACTGCGCCGCTGCTCATGCAGACGGCAATACACTGTGCCCCTGCGGCGCGCACGGCAGCCAGCTGGGCCGCATGGCCGTTGTGGAAGGGGTCGTATTCGGCAATAATGCCTGTGAAATCCATAACAATTGGCTCCTGATTCTTTGGCGATAGATTGTTAAAAAAGTACTTTGGCGTTCTGTGCAAAAATTGTGCTATCTTGCAGAACTTGCGCTTGAAAATTTATTTATACCATTATATAATAAAATCAGCATTTAGGAAAGGGCAATCTACCCTGCCAATTTAAGGAGGATATTCCATGAAAATTCTGGTTATCAACTGCGGTTCTTCCAGCCTGAAGTACCAGCTGATCGATATGGAGGGCGAGAAAGTCCTCTGCAAGGGTCTGTGCGAGCGCATCGGCATGGAAAGCAGCATGATCACCCATGAGGCCAACGGCCATAAGGCTACCACGCCCGCCATCTTCCCCACCCACACCGAGGCATTCACCGAGGTCGTGAAGAAGATGACCACCGGCGAGGGTAAGGTCATCGACAGCGTCTCCGAGATCGACGCCATCGGTCACCGCGTGGTCCACGGCGGCGAGAAGTTCAAGGAGAGCTGCCTCATCACCCCCGAGGTCGTCAAGGCCATCCACGACCTGAGCCCGCTGGCTCCCCTGCACAACCCTGCCGCCATCCTGGGCATCGAGGCCTCCTACAAGGTCTTTGGCGAGGACAAGCCGAACGTTGCGGTCTTTGACACGGCTTTCCACTCCACCATGCCCCCGAAGGCTTATATGTACGCCATCCCCTATGAGTACTATGAGAAGTACGGCGTCCGCCGCTACGGTTTCCACGGCACGAGCCACAAGTACGTCAGCCACCGCGCTGCCGAGTTTCTGGAGGAGCCCATTGAGCGCCTGAAGCTGATCACCTGCCATCTGGGCAACGGTTCCTCCATCGCCGCTGTCGACCAGGGCAAGGTCATTGATACCTCGATGGGCATGACCCCGCTGGCCGGTCTGATGATGGGTACCCGCTGCGGCGACCTGGATCCCTCTGTGGTCAACTACCTGAAGTACAACCTCGAGATCACCGGCCACGAGCTGGACGAGATCCTGAACAAGAAGTCCGGCCTGCTGGGTGTTTCCGGCGTGTCCAGCGACAAGCGCGATGTCGAGGAGGCCGCCATGAACGGCAACAAGCGCGCACAGCTGGCCAGCGACATGCTGAACTACCAGATCAAAAAGACCATCGGCAGCTACATTGCCGCAATGGGCGGCGTGGACGCCATCGTCTTTACCGGCGGCATCGGCGAGCATGACGCCGACTCCCGCGCCAAGATCTGCCACCACATGGATTGGCTGGGCATCCGCATCGACACCGACAAGAACCGCGATGCCCACAAGCAGAAGAAGGACGTTGTGGAGGTCACCGCCTGGGGTGCCCGCGTCCGCACGCTGATCATCGAGACCAACGAGGAGCTGATGATTGCCCGCGACACGAAGGAAGTCGTCGAGAAGTAAGTCTTACTTTTCTTGAAAGAAAAGTAAGCAAAAGAACTTTCAATATTTTTTCCCGGGAACGGGTTCTAGCGAGAGGCTGCGGCATGGGGTTCACCTTGTGCGGCAGTCTCTTTTGTGGTATAGTCGGCATATATGCCGCCGTTTGTAGGGAGCGGTCTTGACCGCTCCGGGCAGGCTGCGGCAGCCGCCAGGCTCCTGCGGAGGGGTCAAGACCCCTCCCTACAGAGCAGACCATAAATAGGGTGCCGGCGTAAGCTCGCGGGCCGGGCATGCCCGGCCCCTACAGTGCAATAGAAATTCAAAAAGGGAGGCTGCCCGCTTGGACAGCCTCCCTTTTACGGTTTATTTGTTTGGAGTTCTTTTGGTTACTTTTCTTGCAAGAAAAGTAACTTACTGCTGGGCAGCCTCGGCGCGCTTCTTGGCGATAGCGGCGAGGGCATCCTTGCGGGACAGGTTGATGCGGCCCTGCTGGTCGATGTCGGTGACCATGACGAAGATGGGGTCGCCAACGGCAACGACATCCTCAACATGCTCGACGCGGTGGTCGTCCAGCTTGGAGATGTGGACAAGGCCCTCCTTGCCGGGGGCGATCTCAACAAAGGCACCGAAGTTCATCAGGCGGGTCACGCGGCCCTTGTAGATGGCACCGATCTCGGGGTCCTCGACAATCGTCTTGATGGTCGCAATGGCGCGCTTCGCGTCGTCCTGATCGACGGCGGAGATAAAGACGTGGCCGTCCTCCTCAATGTCGATCTTGCAGTTGAAGTTGGCGCACATCTCCTGAATGACCTTGCCGCCCTTGCCGATGACGTCCTTGATCTTGTCAACGGGGATCATCATGCTGAACATCTTGGGCGCATACTTGGACAGCTCGGCGCGCGGCTCGGCAATGACCGGCTTGATGATCTGGTCAAGGATGTAGAGACGGCCCTTGCGGCACTTCTCCAGCGCTTCCTCAACGATCTCATAGGTCAGGCCGTCGACCTTAATATCCATCTGGATGGCGGTGATGCCGCGGCGGGTACCGCCGACCTTGAAGTCCATGTCGCCGTGGAAGTCCTCGACGCCCTGAATGTCGAGCATCGTCATCCAGCGGCCGCCGTGCAGCGGGTCACCGTCGGTGATAAGGCCGCAGGAAATACCGGCAACGGGTGCCTTGATGGGCACGCCGGCATCCATCAGAGCCAGCGTGGAGCCGCAGATGGACGCCTGGGAGGTGGAGCCGTTGGAGGACAGGACCTCGGAGACGCAGCGGATGGTATACGGGAACTCGGCCTGATCGGGCAGGACGGGAATCAGCGCGCGCTCGGCCAGGTTGCCGTGGCCGATCTCGCGGCGGCCCGGGCTGCGGGGTGCGCGGGCCTCGCCGACGGAGTACGGCGGGAAGTTGTAGTGGTGGATGTAGCGCTTGTACGGCGTATCAGACAGGTCGTCCATGAGCTGGGCGTCCTTGGTGGAGCCAAGGGTGCAGATGGTCAGGACCTGGGTCTGGCCGCGGGTGAACATGCCGGAGCCGTGCACACGGGGCAGCAGACCGACCTCGGCGGCCAGCGGGCGGATCTCGTTGATGCCGCGGCCATCGACGCGCTTGCCGTCCTCCAGCAGCCAGGTGCGGACGACCTTCTTCTGCAGCTTGTAGCTGATGAGGTCGAGGTCGGCGGCAGTCAGCTCGGGGTGCTCGGCGGCGATGGCATCCATAATGGGCAGCATCGCGGCGTCGCGGACGTTCTTGTCGTCGGTGTTCATCGCGGCCTTAACGTCCTCGAGGTGGTTGGCGTAAACGTCAGCCAGCAGGGCGTGGTCAAGCTCCACGGGGGTGAAAGTCTTTTTCGGCTTGCCGATCTCGGCGACGATGCTGTTGATGAACGCCAGCATCTTCCGGATCTCCTCGTGACCGGCGCGGATGGCCTTCATCATGGTCTCCTCGTCGACCTCGTTGGCACCGGCCTCGATCATGACGATCTTTTCCTCGCTGGCGGCCAGCGTCAGGGAGAGGTCGCTGTGCTCGCGCTGCTCCTTCGTGGGGTTCAGCACGATCTCGCCGTCCACCAGACCAACAAACACACCGGCAATAGGGCCGTTCCAGGGAATATCAGACATGGCGATGGCCAGGGACGCACCGTTCATGCCGGAAATTTCGGCAGAGCAGTCGGGGTCCTGGCTCATGACGGTCATGGTCACGCAGACATCGTTGCGCATATCCTTGGGGAACAGCGGGCGGATGGGGCGGTCCACAACGCGGGAGGACAGGATGGCGTGCTCGCCGGGGCGGCCCTCACGGCGCATGAAGCTGCCGGGGATGCGGCCTGCGGCGTAGAGCTTTTCCTCAAACTCGACGCTCAGGGGGAAGAAATCGACGCCGTCACGGGGTTTGTCGCTCATCGTGACGTTGCAGAGCACGCAGGTCTCGCCGTAGCGGATCATGGCGCTGCCGTTGGACAGACCGCACATTTTGCCGGTCTCGACCACAAACGGGCGGCCCGCAAAGGTCGTCTCGAACTTGCGGTAATTGGGGAAGGTTTCCAGTCTGGATGCGAATTCGTAAGCCATAGGGATTCTCCTTCTTTGGTAGATTTTTACTTTCAGCGCTCCCCTGCCCCGGTTCTGTACAATAAAGCCAGCAACCAAGCCTGTTGCTTGGGTGCTCGATTTACTGCACAAAACGCGGCGGGGTCGGCTGTAAAATACGGGTGCAGTGGATTTTTGTGATGCGCCGCGTTGTAGGGACGGCAGCACACATGTATAAAAAATCGGGCAGAGTGCAAATGCACCCTGCCCGTTTTTGCGAAAATTACTTACGCAGACCCAGCTCAGCGATCAGGGCACGGTAACGGTTGATGTCCTTCTTCTGCAGATAGGCCAGCAGATTACGGCGGCGGCCGACCATCTTGAACAGGCCGCGGCGGCTGTGGTTGTCATGCTTGTTGGTCTTGAGGTGCTCGGTCAGGTGGTTGATACGAGCGGTCAGCAGAGCAACCTGGACCTCCGGAGAACCGGTGTCACCCTCGTGGATGGCTGCCTTGGCGATGATGGGCTGCTTATCGATAGCGGATTTCTGGCTCATGGGTATATACCTCTTTCATAAAAATGTATTGGCCGTCGGCGCAGTAAGGGGTAGTTGGAACCATTGAGGCATACGCCCCATACCGGGCCGCGGTAACAAGAATTAGTATACCACAACATTTTGCGGAATACAAGAGCATTTGCGGCATTTCCGCAATTATTTTGCGCCGTTCAGGGCCGCAAAATACGCCTTGCTCTCGTCGGCGGCGTGGTGGATCAGCGCGGCCAGCTCGTCCATCGAATTGAACTTGCGCACCGGGCAGAAATATTTGTGAAATTCCAACACCGGCTGCTGACCGTAGGCATTGCCGGAGAAGTCCGGCACAAACGTCTCGCAGGTCACGGCGGCGTTTTCACTGCTGTCCACCGTGGGGCGCTTGCCGATGCCGGTAGCTGCGGGCCGCCACTGGCCGTCCAGATAAATGCGGGTCAGGTAGACGCCCGCGCAGGGCTGCAGGGCCGCGGCGGGGTAATTCTGGTTCAGCGTCGGCGTGCCGAGCTTTCCGCTGCCGATGCCCTTGCCGTGGACAACGGGCCAGTCGATGGCGTAGGGTGTGCCGAGCATGGCGTTGGCGTCATCGAGACGGCCCTCCTCCAGCGCGGCGCGGATGCGGGTCGACGAGACGGTCTGCCCGCCGTACTGCGCCATCGGCACGATATGCACGCCGATGCCGAGGGGCGCGCAGAGCTCCCGCAGCCGCTCCACGTTACCGGCGGCGCGGGCTCCAAACGTAAAGTTGTCGCCGCAGAACAGCTGCTTTGCGTTAAAGCAGTCCACCAGCACCTTTTGCACAAAATCCTCCGGCGTCAGCGCACGGAACTCGTCAAACGGTGCCTCCTGGTATTCCTCGATGCCTAAGCTTGCAACGCGGGCGTGCTTCTGCGGCAGCGAGAGGATGCGCCCGCCCTTCAGCGTACTGCTGGCGGGCAGCTCAAACGTGAAGGCCGCAGCGGTCAGGCCGCCGGCCCGGGCGCATTCGACGGCTGCCCCCAGCACGGCGCGGTGGCCGCAGTGGACGCCGTCAAAATAGCCGAGCGCCACAGCACTGCCCTGCGGGGCGTGGATGGGCGTCAGCCTTTGATAAATTTGCATTGGGCAGTCAGCCCCTTTCGCAAAATAGTTTTTCGACCTTGAGCACACCGCCCTCGACGCTGGCCAGACCCAGAAACGCGCCGGTCTCATCGTAGGTGCGGTAGCGGCCATCGGCGGCAGCGTAATGGCTCGTCGGGCAGCCGTTGAGCAGGTGCGCCTTGACGCCGCTGTTGACGTGCAGGGCGGGCAGCGGCGTAAAGACTGACTCAATCGGCAGTACCCAACCGTTGGTTTCGAGTTCCCCGCTCTCGGCGGCGGCTAAAATTTCCGGCAGCGTGTGGCACTGGGCCAGGCTGAACACACCGGCCTGCGTGCGGCGCAGAGCGGACAGCGTGGCGGGCACGCCGAGGGCGTCGCCGATCTCCTCGGCCAGCACGCGGATGTAGGTGCCCTTGGAGCAGGCGACGCGGACGGTGTATTCGTCGGGCGCGGGGCTGCCGAGGTATTCGATGTCATAGATCGTAATGGGGCGGGGCGTGCGCTCAACGGTCTGGCCCTTGCGGGCCGCCTTATACAGCGGTTGGCCGTTGATTTTCACCGCGCTGTACATCGGCGGCAGCTGCATGCGGTCTCCGCGGAACTGCGGCAGTACGGCGCGCAGCTCGGCCTCCCCCACCGTGACGGGGGCAGTTTCCAGCGTCGTGCCGGTCACGTCGCCGGTGTCGGTGCGCAGGCCCAGACGCAGCGTAGCTTCGTAGGTTTTATCGTGGTCAAGCTGGCGGTCAGCGGCGGAGGTTGCCTTGCCGATAAACACCGCGAGCACACCGGTGGCCATAGGGTCCAGTGTGCCCGAGTGTCCCAGCTTGCGTGTGCCCAGTGCGCCGCGCAGCTTGGCCAGCACATCAAAGCTGGTCCAGCCTGCGGGCTTATCGACGGGCAGAATGCCGTTTGGCGTTTGCATAGCAGGGTTCCTTTTCTGTTGTCAGGTTTTAAAAGGCTTCCCCCTCAGGGATGGGGAGCCGTCACCAAAGGTGACTGGGGAGGGGCAAGTCTGCCGTTGCAGACCGTTTACGGGTTGTTGTGGGCAGGTTCGCCCCTCATCCGGCCTTGCTTCGCGCGGCCACCTTCCCCCAATGGGGGAAGGCTTTATTGCGCTTTCTCCGCGTCGGCGCGGTCCAGTTCCTTTTTGACTTCCTCGAGGATCGCGTGCTTGGCGTTGTCCGGGTTGCCGCTGATCTCACAGCCGGCGGCGCGGGGATGCCCGCCGCCGCCCAGACGCCGCGCAATGTTGCAGGCGTTGGTGTCGTGCCCGGTACGTACACTGATCTTGAAGCTGCCGTCCTTCTGCTGGCGCAGGGTCAGACCGACCTCGACGCCCTCGATGGAGCGCGGCAGGCTCGTCAGATCCTCCAGCTCGGCCCCGGCCACACCTGCGGCCTGGATCTGGTCCCAGGTCAGGCAGATGAGCGCACAGCGGTCATCGTAGTAAAACTCCAGGCTTTCTAAAGCCATGCGTTCCGCGATGACCCGCGCGTGGGAGCGGCTCTCGAACAGGCGCTCGTTCAGCCTTTCCACGTCGGCTCCGGCCTCGATCAGAGCCGCTGCCGCCTTGTGGGTCTCCGCCGTCGTGTTGCTGAACCGGAAGCAGCCGGTGTCCGTTGCCACACCCGTATACAGGCAGGAGGCAATTTCCGGCGTGATCTTCGCACCCATCTCGGGGATGAGCGTCGTCAGCAGCTCGGCAGCTGCGGCAGCCCCGGCGTCCACCAGCGTCTCATAGGCATAGCCACTGTTCGAGCCGTGGTGGTCGATGCACAGATTGACATGCTCGGCGTATTCCTGAATGTTGTTGCGCTCGCCAAAAAGCTGAATGCCCGCAACATCCACCGCCACCACAAACGCGGGGCGGAAGCTGCCGTCAAACACCGTGATGGGCATGTAGTCATACATGGCAGGGATCGGATCACTGCACAGCACGGCGGCATTTTTGCCCAGCTGCTGAAGCGCCAGGCAGAGCGCCGTGCCCGAGCCGATGGTGTCACCGTCAGGGTTTTTATGGCACAAAATCAGGATGTCATCTGCAGCAAGCAGACGCGAAACAACCGTCTCGCGGTCTACGTTCTGAGTCATAGGTTCCTCTTTTCTAACTGGGGTGCTTTACTCTGCGTCAGAGTCAGGCTCAATGTCCAGCTCACCCAGCAGCTTGTTGATGTGCGCGGCATAGGCTGCGCCTTCATCTTTGACGAATACAAAGCGCGGTGCCTTGCGGATGTGCATCCGGCGGCTGACCTCGGTGCGGACATGGCCGGACGCCTTGTTCAGCGCCTTGACCACCGGCTCCGGGCCGCCCTCACGGCCCATGACGCTGATGTAGACCTTGGCCTGATCGAGGTCGGGGGTCACATCCAGACGGGTCACGGTCAGCAGACCGCCCGTCACGCGGGGGTCCTTCATCTCGCCGATGATGGCGATCAGCTCACGCTTCATATCCTGGGCCATACGGCCATGGTTTTTGGTTGGCATTTACTTTACCTCTGCAATCAATCGCGGTACTCCTCCATCTTGAAGCACTCAAAGACGTCGCCTTCCTTGATGTCCTGGAACTTGGCCAGGGTGATGCCGCACTCAAAGCCCGCGGCAACCTCCTTGGCGTCATCCTTGAAGCGCTTCAGGCTGGCGATGGAATCCTCGCAGATAACGATGCCGTCACGGACCAGACGCAGCTGGGCGTCGCGGGTGATCTTGCCGTCGGTAACGCGGCAGCCTGCGACGGTGCCGACGCTGGAGATCTTGTAGACCTGGCGGACCTGGGCCTCGCCCAGGGCGACCTCGCGGACCTTCGGGGCCAGCATGCCCTTCATAGCGTCGGAGACATCGTTGATGGCGTCGTAGATGACGCGGTACATACGCATCTCAACGCCGGTCTGCTCGGCCTCGGCCTTGGCGACGGCGTCGGGACGGACGTTGAAGCCGATGATGATGGCGTTGGACGCATCGGCCAGAGAGACGTCGGACTTGGAGATGGCACCGACACCCGCATGGATGACGCGGACGCGGACCTCGTCGTTGGAGATCTTCTCGAGGCTCTGCTTGACGGCCTCGGCGGAGCCCTGGACGTCCGCTTTGACGATGATGGGCAGTTCCTTCATATCGTTGGCAGCCATCTGGTCAAACAGGTTATCCAGCGTGACCTTGGTGTAGGCGGCAAACTGCTTCTCCTTGGCCTCGGCGGTGCGCTTGTCAGCCAGCTCACGGGCGAGGCGCTCGTCCTCGACAGCCTCGAACAGCTCGCCGGCCTCGGGGACCTCGGTCAAGCCGGTGATCTCAACAGGCGTGGACGGGCCGGCCTCGGTGATCTCCTGGCCCTTGTCGTTGCGCATCGTGCGGACACGGCCCACAGCGGTACCGGCGATCAGGCAGTCGCCCTTGTGCAGGGTGCCGTTCTGGACCAGCAGAGTTGCGATGGGGCCCTGGCCCTTGTCCAGACGGGCCTCGACGACAGCGCCCTTGCCGCGGCGGCTCGGGTTGGCCTTCAGCTCCATGACCTCGGCCTCGAGAACGATACGCTCGAGCAGGTCGCTGATGCCCATGCCGGTGACGGCGGACACAGGGATGCAGGCGACGTCGCCGCCCCAGTCCTCGGGCACGATCTCGTACTTGGTCAGCTGCTCCTTGACGCGCTCCGGGTTGGCGGTGGGCTTATCCATCTTGTTGATGGCGACGATCAGCTTGACGTTGGCGGCCTTGGCGTGGTTGATGGACTCGATGGTCTGGGGCATGATGCCGTCATCGGCCGCGACGACCAGGACCGCAATGTCGGTCATGTTCGCGCCGCGGGCACGCATCGAGGTGAAGGCCTCGTGGCCCGGGGTGTCCAGGAAGGTGATGACACTGTCATTGCTCTTGACCTGGTACGCACCGATGGCCTGGGTGATGCCGCCGGCCTCACCCTTGGTGACATTGGTCTTGCGGATAGCGTCCAGAATGGAGGTCTTGCCGTGGTCAACATGGCCCATAACGACAACGACGGGCGGGCGCTCGACCAGATCGGCGGCGTTGTCCTCCTCCTGCACAAACAGGCGCTCCTCGATGGAGACGTGGACCTCATGCTCGACCTTAGCGTGGAACTCCTCGGCGATCAGGGCGGCGGTGTCGAAATCGACAACGTCGGAGATGGCGTGCATCTCGCCCATCTGCATGAACTTGGCAACGACCTTGGCGGCGCTCTGTTTCAGGCGGGTGGCCAGCTCGCCGACGGTGATCTCGTCGGGGATGGAGATCTTCAGCTGCGCGTTGCGGGCCTTTTCCAGCTGGATGCGCTGCAGGCGCTCGGCCTCGGTTTCACGGCGGCGGCCAAACTGCTGGCCGCGGCGGTTGTTGCGGTTGTTGAACTTTTCCTTCTTGCCGGTGGGCTGGTTCTTGCGCTTGCTGGGCATGTTGCGGCTGTCGGCCAGGTCGTCATAGCGGGCGTTGAACTTGTCAACGTTCACATCGACGGTGCGGGTGTCAACGGAGACCTGCGCGCGGTTGACCTGGACCTGCTCGGTCTTGACAGGCTCTTTAATACCAGTATCGGCGGCCAGCTCCTGCAGGGTGACGCGCTTCTCGCTGCGCTTTTCCGCCTGCTTCTCGGGCTTGCGGCTGTCTTTCTTCTGCTCGGGCTTCGGTTCCTTCTTGGCGGCGGGCTTGGGCTGCTCCGCAGGCTTGGGCTTGGCAGCGGGCTGCTGGGCTGCGGCGGGCTGCTTCTTCGGCTCGGGCTTCTTTTCTGCCTTCGGGGCCGGGGCGGGCTCCTTGCCGCTGGCAAGGTAGGCGTCGAGGCTGTCCTCGGCGTTCTCGCGGGTCAGGGTCTCCAGCAGGACGTTGAGCTCTTTTTCCTCAAACGTGCCGGCGGTCTTATAGGCTTCGCCGGTCACGCCGGAAACGGTCTCGACGACCTTTTTGGCGGGCATGCCGAACTCCTTGGCAACATCAGCGATCTTGTATTTAAAATCCATATAGTGTGGTCCTCCTCATCAAAGGTATTTTGCGCACAGCTGTGCAAGGTGTTCGTCGGTCACGCCGAACACGGCGGCGGGCTTGGGGGTAAGCATGGCCAGGTCAGCGCTGGTCAGGGGCATCTGCTCACAGGCGACGATGCCGTCGCAGGCGTCCTTCATATGGCTGACCGTGCGCTCACTGGCGTCCGAGGTAAGCAGCACCAGGGCTACTTTGCCGCGCAGTGCGTTTTCCTGTACGCGGTCATACCCGTGCAGCAGCTTGCCGGCCTTGCGGCACAGCCCCAGTGCACCCAGCAGCGGGTGCTGATCGTTATTCATGGCTCGCCGCCTCCTTTGCACTTTGCTCCGCACAGGCGATCTCCTCGGTCAGGCGGTCATAGATACCGTCCGGGATGGGGACCTCAAATGTGCGTTCGAGCCGCTTGGCCTTGCGCGCCTTGGCAAGGCAGGCAGCCGAGGGGCACAGATACGCGCCGCGTCCCGGTGCCTTGCCGCGCAGATCAATACTGATCTCGCCCTCGGGGCTGCGCACGACGCGCACCAGTTCGCGCTTGGGGCGCTGGGCATTACAGCCCACGCACCGGCGCACGGGGATCTTTTTTTGCTTTAGCTGCTGCAACTGGCAGACCTCATTTCTAGAGAATAGATAAGAGATAAAAGATAAAAATATAGTAGACCGAGGCGCTGCACGCCGCTCGAAATTGCTCTGCCGCCGTAGGGGCGCATTCTATATGCGCCCGTGCTGCCTTACGGGAGCGGGCCGGGCGGATATGGAATCCGCCCCTACGGTTTTGGCCCTGCTAAAACTCCACATTTTATATTATCTTTTATCTATTATCTTTTATCTTTATTATTTACTCCTCGTCCTCGCCGTAGTAGCCGGACTCGGGGCGGATGTCAATATTATAGCCGGTCAGATGGGCGCACAGGCGCACATTCTGGCCCTTGTTGCCGATAGCCAGGCTCAGCTGGTGGTCGGGCACGGTCACGCGGCAGCTCTTGGTCTCGCCGGGCAGCAGTTCGACCTTGACGACCTTGGCCGGGGACAGAGCCGCGGAGATAAACTCGGTGATGTCCTCGCTCCAGCGGATGACATCGATCTTCTCGCCGTTCAGCTCCTGGACGATCTTCTCGACGCGGACGCCGCGGGCACCGATGCAGGCACCGACGGGATCGACATCGGGGTTCTTGCTCCAGACAGCCAGCTTGGTGCGGGCACCGGCCTCACGGGCGATGGCCTTGACCTCAACGGTGCCGTCGTAGATTTCGGGGACCTCCAGCTCAAACATGCGCTTGACCAGGCCGGGATGGGTGCGGCTGATGGTAACGCGGGGGCCGCGGTCCGTTGCCAGGACATCCACGACATAGACCTGCACGGTCTGGCCCTCGGTGAAGGTCTCGCCGGGGACCTGCTCGTTGCGGGGCAGCACAGCGCTGCCGCCCTTGCCCAGATCCAGCACAACGTTGCCGCGCTCGGGGTCGATGGAGACGACGGTGGCGGCGATCAGCTCATGTGCGCGGGACTGCATCTCGCTGCACTGCAGGTTGCGCTCACCCTCGCGCAGGCCCTGACGGATGACGTGCTTTGCGGTCTGGGCAGCAATGCGGCCAAATTCCTTGGTCTTGAGGGGCGTGACCATGCGCTGGCCGACCTTGTAGCTCTTGCGGACCTTCTGGGCATCCTCCAGGCTGACCTGGGTGTGGGGGTTCTCGACCTCCTCCACGATGTCACGCAGCAGGCTGGCACGGAACGCACCGAGCTCGGGGTCAATGTCCACAACGACATTGTCGTCCTCGACCTCGTAGTCCTTCTTGACCGCAATGACGATGGCCGCCTTGATCTTGTCGATCAGGTAGTCCTCGGGCAGGCCGCGCTCCTTTTCCAGTGCAGAAAGGGCCTCAAAAAATTCGTTGTTCGCAGTAGCCATGTTTCTGGTTTCCTCCCAATTATATTTCAAGTACACGCAATACAGTAGTTACAATCGCTCTCTTGCCGTCCCTTTAAAGGGTTTGCCTCCGTAGGGGCCGGACATGTCCGGCCCTGCACAGAAGGGCAAAATCGAGTTTGCGGGAAAGCCGCGGGCCGGGCATGCCCGGCCCCTACAAGCCAGCCCCGCATGTCAAATCAGCCGAACAGATCCTCGTCGTCGCAAAGCTTGACGTAGCCGGCGCTCTTGACGGGGAAGGCGTAGGTCTCCTCCCCGTCGGTCAGGGTCACATTGCCGTCGGCATCCAACCCCTGCAGGATGCCCGCATAGTCGCGGCGGCCCTGCTCGTCGGGGCGGATCAGATGCGCCGCGCACTTCTGGCCCTTGAGCTGCTCGTAGTGCTCGGGGCGGGTCAGGCGGCGGCCCAGGCCCGGGCTGCCGACCTCGAGGTAGTAGCTCTGTTCAATGGGGTCTGCCTCGTCCAGCAGCGGATCAATGGCGCGGGAGACAGCCTCACAGGTGTCGGTGTCCAGCGGCTCATCGCGGTCGATCAGCACGCGCAGGAACCAATCCGGGCCTTCCTTTTCAAAGCGGACATCCCACAGGCGCAGGTCCATTCCCTCAACAACGGGGCGGACGAGCGCTTCGACGACCTTGACCGCGCTGCCCTGCTGTGGTTTACCGGGTTTTGCCATAAAAATGCTCCAATCATAAAAAGAAAGCGGACCTCGCGGCCCACTTTCAGTAAAATCATCATCGAACACTAAGACTATACCACATCCGTGCGCAAAATGCAAGCCCCCGCCGGGCAGATTTGCCTTCTAGCTGGCTTTTTCAGCGTGCATTTTTTGCGGAGTTTGAGAAAACGGCCTGTAAATTCCGTATTGGACTGAATTTGAACGCCGCGGTTGGCTTTGCCTGATGGCTGCGTTGCCGCGCGGATTCTTCTTCCGGGGCTGGTTGTGGTTCGTCAGGTGTTGGTACCTCGGTGGGCTCCGGTTCCGGAATATTTGGTGTTGGCGTTGGAGCCGCAGTAGGTTCTGGTATCGGCTCAGGCGTCGGGGTTGCGGGCAGTACTTCCCTATAGTTTGCGTACAAAATCGTGGCATCCTTGTACGTAATGCGGCGGGTCTCTTTTATTATACAGGCAAGCCACCCAAGCAGTCAAATAAAAAAGTGCTGCAACGCCGTGCAGCACTTACAAAGTTTAGCGGTTAAATTTGGTCAGAACGCCCATTCGCCGTTTTCAAAGATCGTGACTTCTTCCCCGCGCTTCGTGATGCCGGTGACGTGGGTATCCGCCGCGCCGACCATGACATCCTCATGGATGGCGGAGTTGTTCAGGCCCTTCTTCATCAGGTCGTCGCGGGTCATGGCAGAGCCGCCCCTGATGTTCGTCGGGTAGCCCGCGCCGAACGCAATGTGGCAGGCGGCGTTCTCATCAAACAGGGTGTTGTAGAACAGCACGCCGCTGCGGTTGATGGGGCTGGAGGCGGGCACGAGGGCGATCTCGCCGATGCGGTTCGAATTCTCGTCGGTGGAGAGCAGCTCGGCCAGCAGGTCGGCATTCTTCTCGGCACCGTGCTCCACGACAACACCGTCCTTGAAGGTGACATGCCAGCCCTCGATCAGCTGGCCGTTGTAGGCGTAGGGCTTCGTGCCGTAGACGATGCCGTTTGTACGCTCGCGGTGGGGCGCACAGAAAACCTCCTCGGTGGGAACGTTGGCGATGAACTCAATGCCGTCCTCGGTCTTGCTGGACGCGCCCTCCCAGGTGGCGTCGTCGGCCAGACCGACGGTCAGGTCTGTGCCATTCGAGCTGGTCATGTGGATGCGATCCAGCTCCAGCGCGTTCATGCGGTCGCGGCGGGCCTTGGTCACGGCGACATGCTTCTGCCACGCGCCGACGGGGTCACCGGTGGAGACGCGGCAGACGTCAAAGATCAGCGCCCAGAGCTTTTCAACAGCCTCGTCGAGCGGCAGCTCCGGGAACACCTTGGCGGCCCAGCCCGGAGCGGGCACAGCCGCCACGCACCACTGGACGCGGTCATTCATCGTGTACTCCTGCCAGGGCTTCATAAAGGTACGGCGCGCGAGGTTGACGCGGTTCAGCTTACCCGCATCGAGGCCTGCCAGTGCCTCGGGATCCTCGGCATGGATGGCCAGCGTGCAGCAGCCGTCCGGGTCCTCGGCGTAGTCGAGGTAGCTGCGCAGCTCATAGGGCTTCATGGCAGTCAGGTCCTTTTCGTCGGCCAGCTCCATGTTCAGGCGGGTGAGCTTATCGTCCTCCCAGCGGACAACGACGGTCTTGGCCCCGGCCTCATAGCCCGCGCGGACGCAGGCATGGGCGAAGTCGGGCATCGTGACCGGGCAGCGGACGATAAAATTCTGGCGCGGACGCACATTGACGCCCACCTTGACGATAAAATCAGCGTAGAGCTGGAGGTAATGTTGGTTCATTGCAAGTGGCTCCTTTTATAATATATTTGGTTGTATTGTACCATAAAGTGGGCGGTAATGGCAAGGTGACGGCAGCTGCGGGTGGTGCGTAGGGCGGGGTGCCCTCACCCCGCCGGGGCGTCACGGACGCCGCCCCCTACCGGGATGCCGCACGGTAGGGGCCGCACATGTGCGGCCCGCTGCCTTTCCGCAGGAAGCCGCCTGCCTTACACTACCGGGCCGGGCATGCCCGGCCCCTACCGCTCTGTCACTACCAAAAAACAGGCCGCCCGCCCGGGCAGCCTGTCGTAAAGCTTATTTTTCGACCATCATATCCGCGGCCTTGTACAGATCGCCGCAGCTCATGCAGACGACGAGGTCGCCCTTTTTGGCGTTCTGCCTGACCCAGGCGGCGGCACCCTCGAGGCCGTCCACCACGACACTGCCGGGCAGCTTGGCGGCCAGATCCTCGCTCCTGACACTGCCGTCGTCCTTCTCGCGGCCGCCCATGATGGGCAGCAGCACGACCTGATCGGCGGCACGCAGCACCTTGGCGAAATCGTCCATCAGCATCTTGGTGCGGCTGTAGGTGAACGGCTGATGCACGGCAATGACGCGGTCATAGCCCATCTCCTTGGCCGTCGCCAGCGTGGCGGCCAGCTCGGTGGGATGGTGGGCGTAGTCATCGACGATGACCGCGCCGTTGCACTCGCCCTTGATCTCAAAGCGGCGGCCCGTGCCGTGGAACTGCTCGGCTGCGCGGACGGCGTCCTCGGCCTTGAGGCCCAGCGGGCGCACGCAGCAGCACATGGCCAGCGCATTGTAAATGTTGTGGTAGCCGGGCACGCCCAGCTTGATGTGGGCGAAGTGCTCACCCAGCTCGAGCACGTCGAACTCAAAGAAGCCGGGCTTGTACTCGCCGATGTTGACGGCGCGGAAACGGGCCTCCTCCTCGATGCCGAAGCTCAGGACCGGACGGTCAATGGAGTTCACGACGTCCATCGTGTTCTTGTCGTCCATGTTAAAGACGACGGTGCGGGACAGCAGCGCAAACTTCTGGAACGCCAGCTTGAGCTTGCCCATCGTGCCGTAATATTCCAGATGGTCGTTGTCAATGTTCAGGATGGCGCCCACCGCGCAGGTCAGATGCAGGAAGGTCTCGTGGTACTCACAGGCTTCGATGACAACGCTCTGGCCGCTGCCGGCCTTGCCGTAGCCGCCGATCAGGGGCAGCTTGCCGCCGATGACCGCCGCCGGGTCCCTGCCCGCCAGCTCCAGCATTGTGGTGATCATGCCGGTGGTCGTCGTCTTGCCGTGGGTGCCTGCCACGCCGATGCTCTGGGCATGGGTACGGCTGATGTAGCCCAGCATGACGCTGCGCTCAACGGCTTTGATGCCGCGGGCGCGGGCAGCCTGCAGCTCGGGGTTATCGTCATGGATGGCGGCGCTGTAGACCACAAGGTCCGCGTTGCCGACGTTGGCGGCGTCATGCCCGATGCAGACGCGCACGCCGAGGGCACGCTCGGCCTCGGTGTTTTTGGTTTCCTCGACGTCAGATCCGGTGATGGCATAGCCGCGGCTGTGCAGGATCTGGATCAGCGGATAGGTGCCGGAGCCGCCGCAGCCGATGAAATGGATCGTGCGGACGCCTTCGAGCAGCTTGGGGTCATACATACTAAAAACCATAACAGTGGTCACCTCAAAATTTATCCGCTGCCGTAGGGGATGGCACGCGGTATACTTAACTATATTACGGAGTAATTATACTATTTTTCTGCAACAAAATAAACACTTTTTTTGAAATTGCAGCCTGGCCGACCAATTTTTGGGTAAAAGGCACAAATTCAGGGAGCCAAAACACAGCAATACGTCGAGGGTGCCGCTTGCGCCGCGGCCTTGACGGCGCAAAAAACTTTTTACGGTACGATAAACGCCGCCCTTGCTCTGTGATTTTTCTGGCTTTTTCCGGCGCCGCCTGTTATAATGAAGAAAACCGCAGGAGGGATGCAGAATGGCAAAGCTGATTTGGGGCATTGACCCGCTGGCCGTGTCACGGCTGGGACGCACGGCGAAAAAGCCGCCGTTCACGAAAAAGGAGCTGGCGCGCATCGGCATTCCGGCGCACAAGATCCCCCGCGTGCAGGAGGAGCTGGCGCGATTGACGGCAGATAAGACCCTGACCCGGGAGGAATTGGGGAGATTGGCGGAGGAAATCAGCTGGCTTTTGCTGTGAGCTTGCCTTCCCCCTCGGGGGAAGGTGGCCGAGGCCCCGCCCGAGGCCGGATGAGGGCGAAGTCGCCGCCATTGCTCCATAAACTGGCAGCCTCGGCAAGGTTTGCCCTCATCAGTCAGCGGGCGGGGCCGCTGACAGCTTCCCCCTCGGGGGAAGCCTTTTTTCGCAAACTGCCCTTGTCCCCTCCCGCAACCTATGCTATAATAAGCGTATCGTGCCAAATTCATCCGGCGCGGTGGGAAAAACGCTTTGTGTGGCAGCCAGCCATGCGGAAGGAGTAACGTAATGAAGAACAGTGAAAAGACCCTTGACATGATCGTGAACCTGTGCAAAAAACGCGGGTTCATCTATCCGGGCAGCGAGATCTACGGCGGCCTGGCCAACAGCTGGGACTACGGCCCTCTGGGTGTCGAGTTCAAAAACAACGTCAAAAAGGCATGGATGAAGAAATTCGTGCAGGAAAGCCCCTACAACGTCGGGCTGGACGCTGCCATCCTGATGAACCCCCAGACCTGGGTGACCACCGGCCACGTGTCCAGCTTCTCGGACCCGCTGCTGGACTGCCGCGCCTGCAAGAGCCGCCACCGTGCGGACAAGCTCATCTCCGAGTGTGAGCAGGGCAAGGGCGTGGACGTCGATGCCATGACCTTTGACGAGATGGACGAGTTCATCGCCACCCACCCCGAGGTCGTCTGCCCCGTCTGCGGCAAGCATGACTTCACCCCCATCCGCAAGTTCAACCTGATGTTCAAGACCGCCATCGGCGTGACCGAGGATTCCTCCTCCACCTGCTACCTGCGCCCCGAAACCGCGCAGGGCATCTTCGTCAACTTTGCGAACATCCAGCGCACGACCCGCCGCAAGCTGCCCTTCGGCGTCTGCCAGGTCGGCAAGGCGTTCCGCAACGAGATCACCCCGGGCAACTTCACCTTCCGTACCCGCGAGTTTGAGCAGATGGAGTGCGAGTTCTTCTGCAAGCCCAACACCGATCTGGAGTGGTTCGCCTACTGGAAGGACTACTGCAAGAACTGGCTGCTGAGCCTTGGCATCAAGGAAGAAAATCTGCGCCTGCGCGACCACGAGCCCGCCGAGCTGGCCTTCTACAGCCGCGCCACCACCGACATCGAGTACGCCTTCCCGTTCACCGACTGGGGCGAGCTGTGGGGCATTGCAGACCGCACCAACTACGACCTGAGCCGCCATCAGGAGGCCTCCGGCAAGAGCCTCGAGTATTTCGACAGCGAGACCAACGAGCACTACATCCCCTACGTCATCGAGCCGTCTCTGGGCTGTGACCGTGTGGCGCTGGCCTTCCTGTGCGAGGCCTACGACGAGCAGCACCTCGTGGACGCCAAGGGCAAGGAGGATGTGCGCACCGTGCTGCACCTGCACCCCTATCTGGCGCCGTTCAAGTGCGCCGTGCTGCCCCTGTCCAAGAAGCTGGGCGACAAGGCGATGGAGATCCGCAACGAGCTGGCCAAGGACTTCATGGTCGACTACGACGACGCCGGTTCCATCGGCAAGCGCTACCGCCGTCAGGACGAGATCGGCACCCCGCTGTGCATCACCGTGGACTTCCAGACTGTCGGCGACGACAAGGTCGAGGCCGACGGCTGCGTGACCGTCCGTGACCGCGACACGATGGAGCAGATCCGTATGCCCATCAGCGAGCTGCGCGACTACGTGGCCAAGAAGGTTGCGTTCTGATTTAGCAGCGTTATAAAGTAAAAAACCTGCCTGCACTGATTGTGCAGGCAGGTTTTTTTGTTTGTGGAAAACGGTAAACAGCCGGATGTGAGAACCGAACCGGTTTACCCTACCTTCTCCACCGTCACACTGTTGACGGTGACATTTGCGTCGTCCAGCGTGTGGACGGCGGTGCGCCAGTAGTGGAGCATCTCGGTGGCCGTAAACTCAAAGGTCATTTCGTTCGGGTCGATGCCGGTGAAGTCGATGTCCAGCTTGTAGGTCTCCTGATTGATGAGGCCGTACCGGGCATAAATATAGCTGTGGTCAAAGCCGCTGCCGGTCAGCGTGACGCGGTAGCGCCCGGGGAAAAGCGTCCATTCCTCGGTCATCATCTCGCCGCCGGTTTCCAGCCCTACACTGCCGTCGGCAAAATGGGCGTTGATGAGGTCGGACTTTGTCAAATCCATCGTGTGGGCGGGCACTTCGGGCGCAGGCTCCTCCTCGATGCCATCGATGGGTTCGACGCTGCCGATCAGGATGCCGTCCAGCCGGTAATAGTGCAGGTCGTAACTGTTCCGCGCCAGCTCGTCCTCGTCGATGAAGGCATAGAGCGTGTCAGCGGAAAGCTCGTTCAGCTCACCCGGCAGCGTGACCGCCGCAAGGTTGCCGTCCATGTGCGCCATGTAGAAGCTGTTCGACGTCCAGCCGTGGTCGGCGGCAAAGTCGACCAGATCCCAGAACTCGTCATGCTCAAAGTCAAATGTGGCAAAGGCCAGATGGCTGTACCTGCCGCTGGCGGCGACCTGCTCCCACACGGGGTCGGTCAGCAGGGTCTTATTCTCGTAGCGGAAGCCGTAGTAGTGGTAGTCCGTCCAGCGGTTGAACAGCTCCGACCGCTGGCCCCAGCCCTGCGCCACGGCGCAGACGGCCAGCATCAGGGCGGGCGCGACACCGTTATCCCAAAAGCGCAGCACCAACCCGCAACCAACGGCAGCCAGCAGCATACCTGCCAACCACGCCAGCCGCGCGCAGGAGGAAAACATTGCCCAGAAGTTCATCAAAAACTGCGGGATGGGCACGGTGAACAGCGTTTTTCCGTTCACCGTGATGGCGTTGCCGCCTGCGGCAATCAAATCCAACACCAGCACCACAGCCCCGGCAATGAGCCAGTCGCGGTGGGCGGCAAAGAATTTTTCCGCCTTACGGGCGTTGCAGACTATGCCGAACACCGCCAGCACCACGGCCAGCGATGTTCCGACGCCTGCATAAACATTCTGCTCCCAGCTTTGCGCCAGCCACGGCACAAACAGGCCGAAGTAATCCGCGCCGCTGAGGTAGCCGTTGGAGTAGCCCGCAAAGTTGACAGCGAACGCCCCCAACAGCACCAACTCCGCCAGCGCCGCAGCGCAGAACGCTGCAATTGGTGCCAGCACAGCCGCCGGGCCTCGTTTTTGCAGGGCGCGGCGCACCGCGTATCCCACAAGCACAAGACCGACCATGGGCAGATAATAGAGGTGGATGCCTGCGCACAGCAGCCCCATGCCGCCCCAGATAAGGCAGGCGCGGCGGGTCGTGGGCATAAGCTCGTCACTGCGCAGCCAAAGGTAGAGTGCCAGCAGCACAAGCCAGTTGGCGGCCAGCGCCGTGTGGGCAAACATGCGGATCGTAAGCGCCGGAAACAGCACGAGCACGCCCGCGCCCAGCACGCTGCCCCACAGCTTGGCGGTCTGGCCGGGGCTCATGATGATGGCGATGGCGGCCTTGCTCTTGTCGTCCCGGCCAAATGTGGGCTGCACGCCCGCAATGCGGGCAATGACCGCCTGCGCCAGACCGCCCTGCAGGGCATAGCAGAGCAGCCCCCACCAGCCGAAATACTGGAACCGCGTGGGCAGAATCCCGCCCAGCAGCTTAAAGAACAGCGCCGCCAGCGGCAGAGAGTCCGTGAACAGCACGCTGGTGCGGAACGGGTAGACCGCGTTGTAATTCGCGCCGATGTAGGGCAGATGCACCGGGCTGCGGCGGAAAAGCTCCCACCCCAGATAGTGCTGGATCGGGTCGGGGCTGAGGCTGTTCAGGATCCAGTCAACGCTCGTCGGGTCAAGCACCCGCACGCCGTAAACAGCCAGAAAGACCAGCACCCCCAGCAGTGCGCCGGTCAGCGGCCAGCGGTATTTTTTCAATGCTTTCATCTGACTTTCAGCGGACAAAGGTCGTGGACAGCGTGGTGGACCAGCTCTCGCCCTTCTTCAGGATCGCGGCGCAGGGGCGCTGCTCCCAGTCGATGGGGCCGTTTTCCTCGCCGGGCAGGCTGTGCCACGGCTCAATGCAGATAAAGTGCAGCGGCTTCTTGGGCGCGGACCAGATCAGGGTGTACGGGAAGTCGGAGACATCGCAGATGACGCTGCGGCCCGTGTCCTTCTCGATGACCGAAACATGCGCACTGCGCAGGTTGACCATGGCGTGGCTGTCGTTGTCAAACAGGTCGTCGGTCAGTTGGATAGCCTCGACGTTGCGGGCCAGGTAGTAGCTCTGGCCGTTGAGCAGACCGTTGGGCTGAGCACTGACGCAGAGCGGCGACTCGACGCCGTCAAACCGGATCTCGTAGTCCTCGGTGACGTGGCGGTCATCGAAGGGCAGCGCAAAAGCCGGATGGTAGCCGATGCCGAAGCAGAGCTTGTCCTCGACAGGGTTCTCGACGGTCAGCGTGTGGTGGACGGTCTCCCCCTCCAGCGTGAAAGTGGAGCGCAGCACGAAGGCATACGGCCACTTGGGCAGCGTCTCGGCGTTCGCGTGCAGCTCAAACTCCAGCAGATTGTCGGCGTGATGGGTCATCGTGTGCTCGACATCGCGGGCAAAGCCGTGCTGACCGCCTGCGTACTCCACACCCTTGGCCAGCATTTTGCCGCCGGTCAGCTTGCCTGTGTACGGAAAAAGAATCGGCGCATGACGTTTCCAGACCGCAGGGTCGGCCTGCCAGAGCAGCTCGGCCCCGGTGGGCTTATGGATGACACTGACCGGCTCGGCACCGTGGGAGTCGACAGTCAGGCGCAGAATGTCGTTTTCAATACTGTATTGCATGGGAAGTCCTCCTTTTTAAATATACAAATTGTATAGTATACAGACTGGAGATGCTAAAAAGCCTTCCCCCGTGGGGGAAGGTGCTGAACGAAGTGAAGCGGATGAGGGGCAAGTGTGCCGCAGCGACTCGTGAACGGATGGTGTTGGGAAGCCTGGCCCTCCTCAGTCAGCGGGCGGGGCCGCTGACAGCTTCCCCCAAGGGAGAAGCCTTTTTGTATCAAAGCGGCAGCAGCTGCAGCAGCATACCCGTCGCAGCGCCGACGGCCCAGAGCAGGCCGGTCATGAAAAGGTTCTGCTTCCAGCTTGGATTGACGCGCCAGAGCACAGCCAGGCCGACGCCCGCACCGGCGGTCAGGCCGGCGAACAGGCTGCCGAAGCTGATGGCTCCCTGCACGTAGAGCTGTGCCAGCAGCACGCTGACCGCGCAGTTGGGCACCAGGCCGACCAGCGCCGTCAGCATCGGCTGGAAGATGCCCATGCCGGACAGCGCCGCCGTGATGGGCTCCTCGCCGAAGCCCTCAAACAGCAGACTGATGATAAAGCTGAACAGCAGGATGAACACGAAGATTTCCAGCGTGTGGCGCAGTGCCGCCATAAAAATGCTGCTCGATTCCTCATGTTCCTCGTGGCAGTCGACGTCGTCGGCATGGCCCTCGTAGCCGCCGTAGAGGGAGTGCGGCAGAACGTGGCGCAGCGGGATGTCCAGCAGCCAGCCGCCCACGATGGCAAACGCCACCTTGCAGGCCAGCAGCAGCACGAGCGTGACCCACTGGGACGGCTCCGCCGCCAGCAGCGGGATGGCCTCGTCGCTGGTCGCGATGAACACCGCCAGCAGCGTACCGGGCGTGATGACCCGGCTTGCGTACAGGTTGGAGGCCACTGCACTGAAGCCGCACTGCGGCACACAGCCCAGCAGCGCACCGGGGATGAACCCCCACCGCCCGCCGCCTGCGAGGGCCCCCTCGATGCTCTCACCGTGATGGCGTTCGAGCCACTCGATCAGCAGGTAGGCCAGATACAAAAACGGCAGCATTTTCACGCCGTCGATCAATGCGTCCAGAAGTGCGTCCAAAAACAATTCCATGAATACCTCTCTATATAAATGGGTCACTGAAAGCTGCGCAGCAGGCGGACCGCCGGGCGCACAGCCTTATCCGGAATGCGGGCGCGGAACCGCGCCACCGTGCGGGACGAGAACGGCACCGCGTCGGTGAAGCTCTCGAACCCCAAAAAATATTGCAGGTAGGGGCTTTCCTGCACCAGCGCCACGACCTCGCGGTCCGATGCCGCATAGTGCAGCTGGATGATCCGGCAGCCCAGCGCCACGCGGGCGGGCAGCGCCACCTTGCCGCCGGGGGCAAACAGCGCACTGTAGGCTTTTTCAAAGCCATCCCAGTCGATGGCGTCAGCCAGCCGTACCCAGCGGTTGGCGTTGCACAGCTCGCCGTGGTAGGGCGGCAGATAGTCGTAGATCGACATCTGTTTTTCGCGTGCACGGTACATTGGGGATCCCCTTTCCTAACATCATTCTGTGCTGCCTTAACGCTGCATCAGCGGGAAGAACAGCGTAATGACCAGCCAAGCGGCCTGATACAGCACAATGCCGATCAACGGCAGCGCGACAATGCCGCCGGTCAGCGTCATCAGCACACCCACCGCGGTGCTGGCCAACACCGAGAGGGTCAGCGCGTAGGAGGCGTACTTCTCGCCCTGGGCGGCCCCTGCGGCAGCGACCAGGCCGCCGACCAGACTGCGGAAGCTGCCCAGATGCAGCATACTGCCCTCACTCTCGGGCAGCCAGGCCACCGCCGGGGCAACAGCCTCGTGCTCGGCGCCGGACAGCACCTTGACCGAGCCGGTGGGCAGGCCGTAGGCAGTCTCCAGCAGCCGGACATCACAGTTGAAGTCGTCGCAGTCCACAACAAGGTACATTCCCGTGCGGTGCACGAGCTCCAGATCCGCGGCGATCTTGGGGTCGCTCTGGTACGCAATACGGAACATGGCGTACAACTTGCCCGCCACTGCCATATACACGATGCGGCGCTGGTTCAGCGTGTAGTGCTGCTCATACTCCTGGCTGGGCACCTTGATGCCGTAGTCCATCATCATGGCGCGGTTGCCCAGGATCACGCGCTCCTTGCGGATCCAGCCCATATAGCCCTTGCCGGGCACAGCCTGACGATCCGTGACCTTTTCCAGCAGGCTCTTGCTGGCGACCATGCCGGTAAAGAGCTTGTTCAGCGTCGAGTCCGTATCGGCCAGCATCGAGGCCGCATAGATAATGGCGGTGTCAATGTGCTCCATCTTGACGGGATGGATGTCCCGCAGCGTGACGCAGCCCTCCGGGAAGAGCTGGCGCGACGTGGCCTGCACAACATTGATGCGGCCCAGCTGACGGATGTCCCGCCAGCCGGGGATGACCGCACCGACCTTGTAGGCGCGCTGCTGCATCATGCGGGCCGGTACCGCCGACATCAGCGTACCGGCCAGCGGCGCGGCCAGGCAGAACAGGCTGGTCATGGCCGTGGCCGCCGTGGCTGCGCTTTTGGACGTGATGAGCGTGAACAGGAAGGCCGCCAGACCGCAGCCGCCCAGCAGCCAGACAAACTGCTGCTGGTTCTTATCGCTGGTGCCGTGGGCGGCACTGTTGGTCAGAAAGCTGCGGAAGATCTGGGTCGGGCGGGTGACGAGCACACAGGGATGCGGCTCGGACAGCCCCTGCGAAATCGCGCGCAGGGCTCCGGCGTCCTTCAGGCGGTAAGCAACGGCGTAGCCATCCTGCCCGCTGACGCTCTCAAAGGCATCGCAGACCGTGGCCGCGTTCAGGGCGTGGCCCGCCGCATTCATGCAGAGCATCAGCGCTGCCGGACCGGCCAGCATCAGCGTGCCGTCGGTGTAACCGCCGGTGGCCAGAACGGCCAGGCACTGCACCGCAGCACCCAGTGCCGGTAAAATCGAAAGACTGTCCGGCGAGGGGGTCTTGCCCAGTCCCCTGAAGCCGTCCAGAAAAGTCCGCCAGTTGACGGCGCAGCTGACCAGCAGCAGCACGAGCAGCGCCGCCGGGTAGACCATGGGGTCGTTCAGGGCGGCGGGGCGCACCGGCAGCAGTGCCAGCACGATCATGACAAGAGACATCGCACCCGAGACGATGCAGGCGATGCCTGCCCGGGCACGCTTTTTCGCCAGCAGAGCGCGGATCGCCGGGGCGTCCTCGGCACGCTCATACTCGCGGCTGTGGGGCACGGGGATCTCCGCTGTGTCAAACGGGGAGGCGGCGTTGTCCTCAGTCTCGTCGTCGGCGCGGCCCGTCAGGCGGGCAGCGGCCTTTTTGACCTCTGCCGCCGTCGGGATGCGGGCGCGGGTGCGGGTGGCTGCGGGGTCATCCGCCAGCGAGTCCGTCAGCCGCGCCGCAGCGCTGTCATAATCGCGCGTGTCCCCTGCCGGCTGCTGCGTGTTGATGGCCGCGGCGATGCCGTTGACAAAGGAGGCCGTATCCGGCGCGGCGGATGCCTGTGGGTTCAGGTTCTGGGTGTAGCCGCTGTGGGCGGGCTGCGCCGGGGCCGGGTCCAGCCTTTGGGTAAAGCCGGTGTGGGCAGGCGCGGGGGCCTGGCTGCCCGCGTTGGCCGGACTGCCGGGCGCAGGTGCGGCGGGCATATCGATGCGCTGCGTAAAGCCGCTGTGCGCCGGGGCGGACGGAGCCGTCCCGGAGGCACTGTTTTGGGTATAACCGGAATGTTCCGGGGCCGTCGGCGTCAGGTGGATGTTCCCGGTCAGCGTGTTGACCAGCGTGTCCACGTCGTCCCACTGGCGGGGCACGGGCCACTGGCCGGTGCCGTCGAGCTTTGCAACGGCAGCTGACTCGTCATAGGCATCCGCCGCGGGGGACGTCTGCACGGGCGCTGCGGGCTGCACCGGCGCGGGAGCCGGGCGGCGCTGCGGGCGCACGGCGTTGTAGGCGGCCATAAAGTCCTGCGTGCTGTCCACGGGGACGGCGTCCAGCCCGCCGATCTGCATCGTGTAGCCGGTGGACGTCTGGCTGCGGGGCGTCTCGATGGGCTCGCCCACAGGTTCCCCTCTGCGCTGCGGCACAGGCTGCGGCGGCGGGGCCTTCTGGATCTTCTGGCCGGGGGTGAACTCCACGGTGTTCTTCTTTTTGCGGTAGATCGTGCCGGTCATGCCGGAGGGCGACGGCGCGGACGGGTGGTTTTTGGCATAGCCCACCGTGCCCTGGATGATCTCCACGGTATGGCCGCTCTCCTCCGCGGCGCGGCGGGCCGGGCGGGTGTACTTGCTGCGCCAGACCTCCTGCGTGGAGGTTTCCTCCTGTGCAGGCGGCACGAGCGGCTCCGGCTGCACAGGCACAGTTGCCGCAGAGGGCGTCTGCACAGGCTGCTGCGGAGGCACGGCAGCTCCCGGGCGGTACGGGGAAGGCTCCTCGGCGCGCTCCTCGGGGATCATCAGCTCCTCGGTCTCCTCCTCGCGGTCAAACAGGCTGCCGAAGAAGCCGTGCTTTTTCGCAGAGCGGGCGGGCTGGGCCGGGGTCGGCTCAAGCTCGGCATCGGGATAGTACTCCTCCTCGGGCTCCGCCTGCCCGACGGCTCTGCCGCCGCCCATCGTGACGTTGATAGGCTCAAAGGCACCCGTATCCTCGGCGTGCTTTAAGCCGAACAGGCTGCGTTTCTTCTTGCCGGGCTCGTGCAGGCGTCCGTTTTCATCGGGCACGACGGCCACCGAGGTGCCGAAGAATCGCTTGAACTCGTTCTTGCCCTGGTCCAGCGACTCGGCATCGCCGCCGGGGGCCATCTTACCGAGAAAGCCCTTGATGATGCCGGTGCCGGTGGTGTCCCCGCTGAAGGTCTGCGTGCCGGTCTTGTCCACCGTCGGCAGCGGCTGCTCCGGCGGGCGGGTCGTCCGTGCGTCGGGCTGCACCGGCTGCGGGTCAGGCTGCTGCACCGGGGTATACGGGCGCGGCTGTGCCGGGGCGGGCGCAGGCTGCGACACCGGCTTTTGCAGCAGGTCATCCAGCGCGTCTCCCTCCGGGAAGGCGAGTTTGTCCTCGGGCAGCGGCTCGTCAGGCAGCGATAAAATGCCGACGCTGCGCAGGATCTCATCGACCTGATGGTCGGTGACGCTGTCCCGCAGACCGGCCTGCGCCTGCTGCATATTCAGTTCTTCCAGGATCCGGTCAACCGAATCATTGGTACGTTTGCTTGGCATGTTGATTCCTCTTTAGTAAAAGGACGGCTTTCCTGCCCCGCTCTCCGGGGGCCAGGTGGAATTTACTTCTTTGCAAGACGGCGGCGCATGACATCATAGCACAGGATGCCCGCCGCAACGCTGACGTTGTAGCTGTCAACGCCGGTAGCCTGGCCGGGGGCCATCTCCAGCGTGACGGCAGCGTCACACAGCTTGCGGGTCAGCGCGCCGGGGCCGCCGCCCTCACTGCCCAGGACCAGCGCCACCGGGCCGGACAGGTCCGTTTTTGCCAGCGGGGCACCGCCGAGATCCGCGCAGTAGACGAAGATATTGTGCTCCTTGATTGTGCGGATAGCCTGGGCCAGGTTGGACACGCGGGCAATGGGCAGACGGGCCGCAGCACCGGCGCTGGCCTTCATGACCGTGCCGGTCACGCCGACGCCGCCGCGCTTGGGGATGACCACGCCGTGCGCACCGCACAGGTAGGCGGAGCGCACGATGGCCCCCAGATTGTGCGGGTCCTCGACGCCGTCGCACAGCACCAGAAAGGGCTGCTCGCCCCTGGCCTCGGCGGCGCGGAACAGATCGTCCAGCGCGGCGTACTCGACCTCGGCGGCGCGGGCGGCCACCCCCTGGTGATCCGGCGTGCCGCACATTTTCTGCAGCTTATTGCCCGGCACCCGCTTGACCACCGCGCCGCACTCCTTGGCCAGGGCTGTGTAGTAGCCCGCCACGGCCTGGGGCATCGTGTCCGTCAGGTAGACCGTATCCACCGCGCCGCCGCTCTTGAGCAGCTCTGTCACGGCATTCTTGCCCCACACAAGGGTATCGGTGCGCTCGGCGCGCTCAGGCGCCTGCTCGCGGGCGAATCTTTCCATAGCATCCTCCATCTGGCTTGTAAAATCGGCCATAAGCCGACAGTAACCGACTATGCTTTATAATCAGATAACAGTATAACACAAAACAGGGGCATTTGTCATCTTTTTTTACAGCTTTTGGGCGCATGCGGCGGCAATTTTACAAGTTTGCCGGGCAAAATGCGCCAAAAGTGCAAATGCCTTTTCCACCTTGTCGAAACAGCGCTGTTTATACAAAGCGTAGAGGACACACCGCTTTTCCACCTGTTGAAAACTCTGTGGAAAGTGTGCAAAACCTGCTTTGTGATGGGCTTTTCCACTGTTTCCACAGAGTTTTCAACAGCCGTTGTGGAGAAATTTTCCACATAACAGCCCGGATAAACCGCGCTGTCAATCTGGAATAATGCCGATTTTGGCTGCTTATCCGCCCCGTTCCCTGACAGAATTTACAAATTTGCCACAAATTCCGCAGGTTTTGCCCTCTGGTGACAAAAGTACATCCTCCGCAGCGAAAAAACCTGTTGATTTTTTGTCAAAGTCAGGTTATAATAAGCTTGATGACGCACCGGACCTCGGTACGTCAACCACTGATAACGTTTTACGTGGAGGTATGAACTATGCTGGTAAATGCTACCAATATGCTGCTGAAAGCGCGCGATGGCCACTATGCAGTCGGTCAGTTCAACATCAACAATCTGGAGTGGACCAAGAGCATCCTGCTCACTGCGCAGGAGCTGAACTCCCCTGTCATCCTCGGTGTCTCTGAGGGCGCAGGCAAATATATGACGGGCTTCAAGACCGTGGCTGCCATGGTCAAGGCCATGGACGAGAGCCTGGGCATCACCGTTCCCGTTGCCCTGCATCTGGATCACGGCACCTATGAGGGTGCGAAGGCCTGCGTTGCCGCCGGCTTCACCTCCATCATGTTCGATGGCAGTCACTACTCCATCGACGAGAACGTCGCCAAGACCACCGAGCTGGTCGCCCTGGCCCATGACCACGGTCTGTCCATTGAGGCCGAGGTCGGCTCCATCGGCGGCGAGGAGGACGGCGTCATCGGCATGGGCGAGGTCGCTGACCCCGCTGAGTGCGCCAAGATCGCCGGTCTGGGCATCGACTTCCTGGCTGCCGGCATCGGCAACATCCATGGCAAGTACCCCGCCAACTGGAAGGGCCTGGACTTTGTCGCGCTGGACAAGATCCACAACGCCACCGACAACATTCCTCTGGTCCTGCACGGCGGCACGGGCATCCCTGACGAGATGATCAAGAAGGCCATCTCCCTGGGCGTCTCCAAGATCAACGTCAATACCGAGTGCCAGCTGAGCTTTGCCGATGCTACCCGCAAGTACATCGAGGCCGGCAAGGATCTCGAGGGCAAGGGCTTTGACCCCCGCAAGCTGCTCGCTCCCGGCGCAGAGGCCATCAAGGCTACCGTCCGCGAGAAGATCGAGCTGTTCGGCTCCGCCAACAAGGCTTGATTTCCTAGCCGCTGCTTAAAATAACATCACCGCCCGCAGGTATGGTTTAGCACCACGCCTGCGGGCGGTTTTTTATTTAAATTCATCTTTGTGGTTCTGGAAAAATTCCCACGTTGCCCGCACGTTTTCCAGTTCCGTCCAACGCTTTGTTGCGATAGGCTCGCTGTCCAAATCGTACACCCGCGCCCCCGGCATGGCCAGCAAAAACGGCGAGTGTGTCGCCATGATAAATTGGCAGTTGTAAAACCGCGCCGAATCATGCAAAAACCGTGCAAGCTCCAGCTGCCGCTCGGGTGAAAGACTGTTTTCAGGCTCATCCAGCAGATACAGCGCGTTCTCGCGGATGCATTCGCTGAACACGGCCAGCGCGCTCTCGCCGTTGGAGCGGGTGCGCACATTGGCGGGCAGCGTGCGGCGTGCCATCTGGGACTGGCTGTATCGCCGCGCGGCGCTTACCTGCTTGAGCCGGTCGTAGTCCTTCATGCCGTGCATCTGAAACTTTTCCCGCCGAAGGTCGTTGTAATCCGCAAACATCTGCTCACGCCGCATATCCACGCCATCGTTCAGCGCCCGCAGATCGAGCATATAATCAAACACATCGTCACTTGTCAAAATCATGCTGCCCGTGGGTATGGGGCGCATAGTCCGCGGCTCACACAGGCGCGCATAATCGTCAAAAAAAGGCGTGCGATTATACTCTGCGCGGCGGTAAAGCCGCAGGGCATCGGCCATTACATTTAATAAGGTCGTCTTGCCGCTGCCATTGCCGCCGTACAAAATCGTAATTTCCAAAAAATCCAGTTCTGGCAGTGTTCGCCCCTCAAACAGGCCGAACGGATAGTACGAGTCATAGCAGGTCTGGCGTGCCCGTGGGCTGAACGCCATATAGTTCGCTTCTTGTGCCCGGTCTGGGAACCGGAACCCGGAAAGATATACCATAATCGCTCCTCCTGCCCCCATTGTAACACAGTTGTGCGCGTTTGCATAGCGTGGGGCAGGAGGTGTTTTTATATGTCAAAAGGCAGTATACTGATCTATACCTCTGCTGCTGGGCAGGCCGCGCCGCTGCCCGGCGTGACCCTGACCGTAACGGATGCGGGCGGCAGCGTCCGCGCCCGGCTCGTCACCGATGCGGACGGCTTTGCCGAAGCCGCCGACCTGCCCGCCCCCGATGCCGCCTACAGTCTGGACGCCGCCAACACAACAGTGCAGCCCTACGCACTCTACCGCATTGAAGCTGCATTGGACGGCTGGCAGCCCCTTGTGCTGAACGGCGTGCAGGTCTTTGACGCCCAGCAGACCGTGGCGCGGCTGAACCTGCTGCCCGCAGGGGCGGCCCCCGCTTCCGCCGTCAGCCGCACGGGGGAGGTAGAGACCGACATCGTCACGATCCCGCCGCACACCCTTTTTGCCGGGAACGGCGGCAGCGGCCCTGCGCCGGAGGAACTGCTGCCCGGCAGCGTGCTGACCCGCATCGTCGTGCCGAAGAAGATCACAGTACACTTGGGCAAGCCGTCGGCCAACGTCCGCAACGTAACGGTCAGCTTCCAGTCCTATATTGCCAACGTCGCGTCGAGTGAGGTCTACCCTACCTGGGATAGCGCGCCCGGCACACGGCGCACTTCTATTTAAAAGCTCCACCGCAGCTCTATACGGCGTGTGCCGTCCTGCGGCGGGTAAACGGTAATGCTTTGCAGCAGGGCCGCGGCCTGGTCCTGCGTCAGCTGCCCCGGCGCAGCGGCATAGCGGGACAACTGTTTTTCGACAAGCGCCTCGGCGTCGCACAGCGGCCAGTAGGGCTGGCCCGGGCAGGCGGTCTTGCTCCGGCACGCCGTGCGGCAGCGGAAGTACCGCCGCGCCGGTCAGCTCCATCTTGCCTCCGCATACACCACACCGGACAAGCCCGGCCAGCGGGTGGCGCGCTGCCGCTGTCTGTCCGCCATGCGCCGCCAGCCGCGCCTGCACCGCTGCAAAATCCGCCCGGCTGATGAGCGGCAGGTGGGTGCCGGGTACGATGATCCAATCCTCCCGCGGCAGGCGGATGACTCTGCGGGACTTGTAATTCAGCTTGCGCACGCGGCCCTGCTCCAGATCGCCCGCGTAGGTCTGCGTGGACAGAATGCGCCGCACCGTTGCCTTGCACCACAGCGGCGCGGGCGTGGGGCGCGGCTGGCCAGCACTGACCGCGCGGTAGGCGGACGGCGGCGGCACGCCCTGCGCGTTGAGGGTCTGGGCGATCCTGCCCGCGCCGTTTCCCTGCAGGTACAGCGCAAATATCTGCCGCACGACCTGCGCGGCGGGTTCGTCCGGAAGCAGACGGCTGTGATCTTTCGGATCCTTCCGGTAGCCGTAGAGCGCAAAGCTCGCAATGTAGCTCCCGCTGCGCCGCTTGTGGTCCAGCACAGCCCGCACATTCCCGGACAGATCCTCAAGGTACCACTCATTGATAAGTCCGTTGATCTGGCGTGCCTTTTTGCCTGCCGGGTCGCAGGTATCCACATGGTCCAGCACCGCGATGAACCGCACGCCCCATTCCGGGAACAGTCCGTGCAGATATTTTTCTACCAACTCCATGTCACGGGTGAACCGCGACTGCGTTTTTGCCAGAATGACCTCAAATTTGCCCGCCCGCGCGTCGGCCAGCATCGCGTTGAAGCCGGGCCGCGCACGGTCAATGCCGGAGTAGTCCTCGTCGGTGTATACCCCATAAATGCGGTAGCCGTGCTCCGCAGCCCAGGCCAGCAGCAGCGCCCGCTGGTTGCGGATGCTCTCGGACTCGCGCGCGGTCTTTTCCTCGTCCTCCTTGCTCAGGCGGCAGTAGACCGCCGCCCAGCCCTTACACGGGGGCATCGGTGCCGCCGTCCTTTGGGCCGTTTATCGGCCGCAGCTGTTGTAAAAGGCGTTCAAGGTTTCGCCGCCGCTCCTTCTCGGTTTCCGACTGGAAAAACTCGATAACGCTATACTGCATTCTCACCCCTCCCCTGCTGCATTGTACGCCGTATCCTGCCCAGGCAGCACAAAAGCGGCACAGCCTTCGCCGTGCCGCTTTTTCCTATCGAATCTGACGCATTACGCCATATAAGGCGCAATAAAATCAAACACCGTATCCCAGTAGCTGTCCCCCAGCGCGTACATGGCCTCACCGTGGCCCGCGCCCTCAGCGGTCAGCTCGGCCTTGTTGTCGCCGGGCTTGGCATTGTACAGTGTATCCATCATCTCGTAGGGGATGAAGTCGTCCGCCGTGCCGTGGATGAAAAGCATAGGCTTTTCGCAGCGCGCTACCTGCGCAAGGGCGCTCGCCTCGGTGAAGCTGTACCCTGCGCGCAGCCTGGCGACACCGCTGGCCGTATACAAAATCGGGAACTCCGGCAGCCCGAACCGCAGCTGCAGCTCACTGGAAAAAATATCCCACACACTGGTGTAGCCGCAGTCCTCCACGAAGGCTTTCACATTGTCGGGTGTGCTCTCCCCTGCCGTCATCATCGTTGTAGCCGCTCCCATTGAGATGCCGTGGACGACGATTTTTGCTTCGGGGTCCTGCTCGATAATATAGTCGATCCATTGCAGGACATCCTTGCGATCCAGCCAGCCCATGCCGACATAGTCGCCCTCGCTCTCGCCGCAGGCCCGCAGGTCGGGTGCGATCACCTGATAGCCAGCTTCATAATAGGGCGCAGCCAACTGCAGCGCGCCTGTGTAGTCACCGCGGTATCCGTGCAGTACAAGGGCCCAACGGTGCGTATCAGCGGTCTCTGCATTGGCGTAGTAAACGCCGTGCAAGGTCAGGCCGTCGTCCGCGGTCAGGGTCACATCCCGGCCAGGGTGTCCCTTCGTGAAAGTATCGATCTTACTTTTATATACCGCGCGGTTGTCCTCCATGACCGCCTCAACACTGTCCGCCGGTGCATCCACCTCCAGTGCCACCTCTCGGTCACCACCGTTGCCGCTGCGGCCAATCGCATAATTGACCAGATAATTACTGATAAATACCAGCGCCGCAGCCAACGCAACGACCACTACGCCCGCTGCGATTAGAAGTTTCTTTTTCGTGTTTGCTTTCGTTTTCACTTTGCTTTCCCTTTCTATCATTGCATGATTGCTCAACAATAGTTGCCAGTATACCGCAGAGTTCTTGATTTGTCAACAGTATAAATAAAAAAGTAAAGCTGGGCGCTCTTGCAGGCGTATCGTTTCCTCCCTCCTGTTGCTGTACCCGCTTGCGGCAGTAACAGGCTTTCCGAAGAATCCCTGTAGGGGCCGGACATGTCCGGCCCGCCGCCTTCCTCTACCGTCCTTTTCCATTTCCGGCACTCTGCATAAACAAAAAAGCCCTGCTCAAATCTGAGCAGGGCTTAAAGAGAAGCCGGCATCTACCTATTTTCACAGGCCGTTTCCAGCCAACTATCTTC